>ENA-UOJV01000798-UOJV01000798.1-human-gut-metagenome-genome-assembly--contig:-C82-NODE-798-length-41599-cov-39.436116_pt1 | contig 41599 bp, 28 predicted proteins | sample MGYA00242356_ERZ723903 | MGnify/ENA metagenome assembly ERZ723903
TTGTAGCAGAAGGGGCAGTCGTAGCTGAAGATCTTGGTGAGCTTGCCCTCGCCGTTGACGTAGGGCTTCTCAAGCTTCACGTAGTCGGTGCCTTCGGTGGCGGCCATGGTGACGGCGGCAAACATGGAAAGGCCGAGGGCGACGAGCGTCTTTTTGAACATGACTTGATTCTCCTTGCAAAGCGCTGCAAATCGGGTTTTGAACCGGCTTATGCGGTGCGAGAGAGCGCGCTTTGCAAACTAAAACGGGTGCGGATGTCCGAATCGGCCGCCCGTGATGGACGGCCGGCTTCGGACTGTTGGGACCTGAGAGCCTGCGATTACTTCGAGAAGGCCTTCTCAAGGCGGATCGGCATGGCCTGGTAGCCCATCGAGTTCTTGATCACGATTTCAACCGAGGGTTCCTTCGCGCCCCACTTGAATTCGTCGATCACGGGCGAGGCGGCGCCCGCCTTTTCGCCGGGCTTCAACTCGGAGGGACGGCGTCCCATGCCGGCCGTGGCCGAGTAGACCATGATGGAGTCCTTGTCGGGCTCGTACTGCGTAAGCGAGGTGACCGGGCTGTACCACGCAAAGCCGCGATCCTTGCCGTATTCCCAGATCTGTTCGACGGTGCGCTTCTTCTGGTCGATCTTGAAGATCACGGCGCGCGAGTACTTCATTTCGGGCAGAGCGGGCTGCTCCATGCCGCGGGCGTCGCCGTTGTCAAAGACCGAGAGGTAGAGCACGTCGGCGTTGGACTTGCTGTCGATGCGGAAGGCCGTGTGCTGCGTCCAGGTGAAGTCGAAGTCGCCCTCGACCTCGCTGCCGGTGACCTTGAGCTTGTTGCCCTTGGCGTCGACCGGGGTGAGCAGCTTGTCGGCCCAGGGCTTCTTCCAGCCTTCGGGCGAGCCGAGAATCCACTTCACCTTCTTGTCGCGGCCGATCTTGACGATCGCCGACTGATGGCGCGAGCTGATGATAATGCTGTCGTCGGTCGGGTCGTAGTCGACCGAGTTGACGTGCGCCCAGTTGCGGCCCGGGCCCGTGCCCACGATGTCGCCGAACTTGTCGCTGGCGTCAAGCTTGGCGATGTCTTCGGCCGAAAGCGTCTTGCCGGCCTGGCTCGCGTCGATGTTGAGGCACACGGCACCCTGATCGAGCACCTTCATGACGTTGTCGCGGTACGGATCGAGAATCTCCCACAGACGGAATTCGTCGACCACCTTGCCGTTGCCGTCGACTTCGACGATCACGTCGCGCACCGTGCGCACGCGCTTGTTGTCGGGACGACGGTAGTCGCCGCTTGCGGCGCGGATGAGCATGTGGCCGTTCTGGGCATTGTCAAGCGAATGCGAGAAGTCGATGTAGCCCGAGGGCAGGCGGCGGTTGAAGATCTCGCGGCCCATCAGGTCGTACTTCACGTAGCGCTGGCCGTAGCCCCAGGTGATGTTGCCGTCCTCGTCCTGCTGAAAGCCCATCATCACGCCCGAGCGGTACATCTGCTCGACGTCGTAGATCGGCTCGACGTGCATGTACCAGCGGACTTCGCCGCGGGTGTCGATGATGGCGTTCATCGGGTAGAAGTTCCACTCCATGGCGCCGCCGTTGGGGTTGTTCCAGATCATGCGCGTTGCCTTGGCGTACTGCTGCATGAGGTTGTTGACGAGATAGAGACGATCCGAGAACTTCGGATCCATCTTTACGACCTCGGTCTCAAACATGTTGTGCGTGAGCGTCGGGTCGCCGTTGACCTCGTGGTAGACGGGCGCGGTGTAGATCGTGTACTTCTCGGAAATCTTTTCGGACTTGCCGTTGAACTTGCGCGTGTAGGTCACCTCGACCGTGTTGTTGTAGTCGGGATAAAGGCCGAAGACCGGAATGCCGGCATGAGTGAGAAGCTCGCTGCGGCTTACCTTGTACTTGATTTCCTGGCCGTCCTTCTTCGGGACGATGCGCACGGTCGCTTCGGTGAGCTCATAGCCGCCGTTCTTGATGATGGCCGTAAGCGGCGCAATCTTGTACGGGTTGACGATGATTTCGCCCAACTTCCCCTGCGCGGCGAAGGTCACGCGCGGGCCGGATGCGCCGCCCGAGGCGGCCGCGTGTCCGGAAAAGGAACTCGCGACGACGGCGGCCATGGTGCTCAGAAACAAAGTGCGGCGTCCGATATTGACTGTCATGATGTCTATCTCCTCATTGTGGATGGCGTCCGGGTAAAGCTCCTTTCTCATTGAAAGAAAACGGAAATTTCGCTTTGCCGGCGCTCTGTCAAGAAGTACTGTAGGCGTCGTGCAGTTTTTCTGAAATGGTCGGTTTCCTTTCCTTTTTCGAGAAAAATGAAATAAGCTTTTATCGAAAATCGAAAATTTCCCGGGCGTTTGAACGGGCTTCGAAAACCGACGGGACGATCCTTTTGTGAACGAAAAATTCGCTGCAATGGGTGCCCCGAAAGGCTTAAGCAGGATTCGGTCGATCGGATAAGGTGGTTTGTCCGCACGATCAAGGGTGATTCAAATCGTCGCAAAATCGCGACTTTGGTCTTTTCCGTTGGTGCCCAAAAGAAGTGCTTTGTTTGAGTCGCTCAAAGGAGAGGCAAGAGGTCTGTTTTTCAACGACGCTCCGTTGGTGCGGTGCGTGAAGACCGCTTGAGGCCGCAGGTGGAGAGAAGAGGAGCAAGAGCAAGATGCTTGACGTACGCTTCAGCGAGCTTTTTGTCATCAGCCGCATCTACGAGACGGGGTCGCTCTCAGGCGCTGCCCGAAGGCTCAACATCACGATTTCAGCCGTAAGCCGCGCGCTGGCCAAGTGCCAGAAGGCCTTTGCCGACGATCTCTTCGTGCGCAACTACCGCGGCATGGCGCCCACCGAGAAGTGCCGCCAGATCATGCCGGCAGTCAACCGCATTTTGGGCGGCTTTGGCGAGCTGGTTTCCGAAAAGGCCTTTGATCCTGCGGCAATCGAGCGCACGCTCTCGATTGCCTCGGCCGACAATGCCGTCGTGGTGATCCTGCGTCCGGTGTTGCGCGCCCTGGCGCAGAAGGCCCCGAAGATGAATTTCCGTCTGCTGCCCCTGGTGGACACGGTGCTCCGGGACCTCGCCGACGGCAGCGTCGATCTGGGGCTCTTGCCGACATCGATCTGCCCGAGGCTCCCCGAGCACTACTTCGGGCTCAACCTTTTCGACGTGCGGCGCGTCTGCCTCGTCTGGCGCGGGCATCCGCTTGCCGAGCGCTTTGCGCGGGGCGAAAAGCTCACGCGCCGCGAGTTTTTGAAGTACCCCAAGATCGCCGTCGAATTTCGTCAAAGCGGCCGCGAGCCCGTCTTTGACGTTGATACGGGCACGACGCGCCAGCAGCGCAAGGTGATCGAAATGCCGCATTTTCTGGGCGCGCCCTATCTGCTCAAGGAGACGATGGCAACGCTCGTGCTTCCGGACCGCACGGCTGAGTTCTTTGCGCGGATGCTGCCCGAGGAGCTTGCCATCGTGCCCATTCCGGGCGAACACCGGGTGTACTCGACGCGCCTCATCTGGCACGAGCGCAACCACGCCTCGCGTGAAATGCAGTGGATCCGCAGCATGTTCGTCTCCATCCTGCGCCCGGCTCAAGAGGGCGGCGAGCCCTTGGAAATCACCGCTGAAAAAGAGCCTTCGATCCCCGCTGAACTATTGAAATAGTTCCTTGGAGAAGTGCCGTACAAGCGCCTTGTGAGTGCCCTACAAGTCCCTTACAAGTGCCTCATGGCCGAAGGCGTAGACTCAAAGCGCTTTATCGTGAATTGAGAAAATCAAGCGTTTTCAGCTGGCCAATCCTCTCATGCGCGCCTTTTTTTCAACCGACTCGTCGACCGCCGTGGGCATTCTCGCCTCGGTCGTTGCCTACTGCTTCTGGGGCCTGATGCCCCTTTACTGGCGACAGCTTGCCGAAGCCGCCCCGGTGGAGATTCTTGCCCACCGCATCATCTGGTCGTTCGTGTTCATCGTGGCGGGCCTGGCGGTTGCAGGCAGGCTCCCCGACGCCGCACGCGTTCTCATGCGGCTTTTGCGAGCGCCGCGCGAAAACGGCACGTTCATCATCGTGCTCGCGGCGGCCTTTGCCTCGGTGAACTGGCTTGTGAACATTCTCGGCGTCAACACCGGGCGCGTGGTGGAGCTGGGGCTCGGGATGTTTTTGACGCCGCTAGCGACCGTCGCGCTGGGCGTCATCGTCTTTTCCGAGCGCTTGAGCGGCTTGAGGCTCGTAGCAGTGCTGCTTGCGGCCTGCGGCGTGGCGGTGCTCATCGCGGGGCTTGACCGCTTTCCCTGGATTGCCATCGGAGTGTCGGCTTCCTGGGCGATCTACGGCGCGCTCAAAAAGAAGGTGACGATCGATGCGGCCGACAGCGTAGCGATCGAGCACGGGCTGCTTCTCGTGCCGGCGCTTGCCTACATCTTCTTTGCACCGGGCGGCTACGCCTCTCACTTTGCGGGAGGCTTTTCCTCGGGATTGTCGTTGTTGCTGATCGGTACGGGCATCATGACCTCGATTCCGATGGTGCTTTTTTCCGTCTCGGCGCAGAAGCTTCCGATGACGCTTCTTGGCATCATCCAGTACCTCAACCCGGTGCTCACGCTCTCGGTGGGCGTGGTGGTCTTTGCCGAACCCGTGACCGATGCCGAGAAGGCGGCACTGGCCTTCATCTTCACTGCGGTCGTGCTCTACGTGGTGAGCTCGCGGCAAAAGCAGAACCCGGCGGGCTGAGTTTGGGATGATTTCGGTCGCATGCGTTCCTGCCGGCGGCGGTGAAGCCTCCTGCCCTCCGGCACGGGACTGCTACACTTTTTTGAGGCCGACGAGGTTTCGTCGCGCTTATAAAAAGATTCAAATGAAGGAGGGCCCGACGATGTTTGCGCGCTTTCTTTTCTGCGCCTTTGCTGCCGTTTTTATGACGCTTGGCGCTGCGGTCGTGGAGGTTGCCGATCTCGATGTCGGGGCGGTTGCGGGTGTTTCGGCCGCAAATGCTGCGGGCTTTGACAACAACCGGGAGCCCGGCCGCTACTACGACAGTCTCGGCCGCTACAAGGGCCGCACCGATGCAAGCGGGCGCAGCTACGACAGCCTCGGCCGGTATCAGGGACGGCAGGACGCCAATGGGCGCTTTTACGACGGCCAGGGGCGCTACCAGGGCCGGCAGGACGCAAACGGGCGCTTCTACGATGAAGCCGGCCGCTATCAGGGGAGGGTGGACGCCAACGGTCGTTATTATGATGAGGCAGGACGCTATCAGGGGCGGCAGGACGCCAATGGACGCTTCTACGACAGCCAGGGCCGCTACAAGGGCCGCCGCCAGCCGTAAGGCTTGAAGGTGCTTTCTGCCGCAGCGCTATTTTTGAAGCGGATTGCCGTTGCCTTTTAGAGGAGCGGCGTCCGCGGAACAGACAAGACAAAGAAGGAGAGATTCTTTATGACCGACATTTCCCGCCGCAGTGCACTTGCGATTGCTGCCGCCGCCGTTTCCGGCGCCGTCGTTCCGGCCGTGCACGCCGCACCGGCCAAGGTGCCCTCCATCTGGGACGGCAAGATGATGTGGGAGACCTTCTCCAAGTCAGCCCACGGCTTCAGCTACCCGGGTCCGGCCGGTCGTCCGAAGGCCTATGTGGCAATCGACACCCAGTGCCCGGACTGCATGCGGCTCATGGAGCACATCCGGCCGCTGCATGCCAAGATCGACGTCGTCTACTGCCCGATCGCCTGGATGAACATTCACTCCGACGCGCAGGGCGCGATGATCTTTGCCTCCGACAAGCCCTGGGAGGTGCTCGACGCCCAGCACGAGCATTTCCGCGACGAAGGCTTCCGGGGCCTGCGCTACGACATCACCAAGCTCTCGGAAAAGTTCCGCAACTGGTGCTGGGATAACTCCAAGCTGCACCGCCGCTGCGGCTGCCGCGCCGTTCCCTACGGCGTCTTCAAGAACTCCAAGGGCGAGTACGTGCCCTTTGACGAGAATCTCACCACCGCCGAGCTCGCCAAGATCTTTGAAGTGACGCTCTAACGGCATTTTTTCTCTGCACGAGCAGGACGGCCGCCTGGGTCTGGTTTTTCATTCAAAAGCCGGGTCGGGCGGCCATTTTCATGCACTTTTCCTGCGTTTTTCCGTGGCTTCATAGGGCGTTTGCCTCAAGGCGGCCGAAATCCGGACGACTACAATGACCGAATCGTCATGCACCGGGAAAGAGCCCGAGACGGCGCGCGGCAAGGGACTTTGCCGCAGCAGCAAAGCCCTTGGATGACATGCAGGGTTCTTCGTTTTTCCGGTGCGGTTTTGGGAGAGAAAAAATGCAGTTTGTTCATGCCGATCGCGTGTTCCCCGATCTTCTGCGCTGGGGTGACGAGTTGGTTGCCTTCCGCCACGAGGTGCACAAGACCCCTGAGCTTGGATTTGATACGGCTCGAACCGTCGAGCGCATCGTGAAGACCCTCAAAGAGTGGGGAATCGAGTCCGTCGACACCGATCTCGTTTCAGGCGGCGCGATCGTCGTGATCGAGGGCACGCGCCCGGGAAAGACCGTGGCGCTTCGCGCCGACATCGACGCGCTCGGCATGAACGACACGTCGGGCAAGCCCTGGGCAAGCTGCATTGCGGGCCACGCGCACGCCTGCGGCCACGACGGACACCAGACCTGGCTCATGGGGGCGCTGCGCTACCTCAACGCGCACCGCGACTTCCCGGGCCGCGTGGTCGGCATCTTTCAGCCTGCCGAAGAGCCCTGCAAGGGCGCGCAGGCGGTTGTGGCGAGCGGCCTTTTTGAGAAGTACGCCATCGCCGAAATCTACGGTGCGCACACCGAGCCGATGTTGGACAAGGGCGTCTTCGGCTTTCGCGTGGGGCCCCTTCAGGCCGCGGCCGACTACTTCTGGCTCACGATCAAGGGCAAGGGCACGCACGGCGGTCGTCCGCACCTTGGCATCGACCCGATTCCCGTGGCTGCGCAATTGATCAACGCCGCCCAGACGATCGTCTCGCGCAAGGTGAACCCGATCGATACCGCGGTGCTCAGCATCTGCGCGGTCAGCGCCGGCCGCTACGAGACGCCCAACGTGGTGCCCAACGAAGTGAAGGTAAGCGGCACGGCGCGCACCTTCCAGCCCGCCACCCGCAAGCTCGTCGAGGAGACCTTCAAGGAGATGCTCGCCGACACGGCCCGCGCCAACGGCTGCACCTCGGAAATCAAGTGGGAGAACTCGATTCCGCCCGTGATCAACGACGAGGCGACCACGCGCGCGGGCATTGCCGTGGCAACCGAGCTCTACGGCGCCGAGTCCGTGCGCCCCAACATCGATCCCTTCATGAGCTCGGAAGACTTCGCCGAATACCAGCAGCTCGTTCCGGGCACGATGATGCGCGTGGGCGTGCGCGACAGCGAGCACACCTCCTCGGTGCACAGCACGTCGTTTGACTTCAACGACGAGGTGCTGCCGGCGGCTTCAACGCTCCTTGCGGCCATTGCCTTGAAGCGGCTTGAGACGCTCGCGGCCTAGCCCCAGCGCCGCGCGCGGTTTTGCGCTTGCGGCCTAGCCGCAAAGCTCCCGCGCTTTTTTGCGATCGCGCCGCCGCAGGCCGACATGAGCCTCGCGCGGCACGCCGCGTTTTGGAAATTTACTTTCGTCGATTGACCGAAAAAGAAAGAAAGGCAGTTAAACGATGACGGATGCCGTTGAATTCGTACATGCCGCAAGGCTTGATCCCGACATGCTTGCCTGGGGCAGAGAGCTTGCAGACCTGCGCCGCGAAGCGCACAAGAACCCCGAGCTTGGATTTGATACGCCCCGCACCGTCGAGCGCATCGTGAGAACCCTCAAGTCCTGGGGGATTGAGGACATCGACACCGATCTCGTTGCTGGCGGCGTGATTGTCGTGATCGACGGTAATCGCCCTGGGAAGACCGTGGCGCTTCGCGCCGACATCGATGCGCTCGGCATGAACGACACCTCGGGCACGCCTTGGGCGAGCTGCATCGCAGGCCGCGCGCACGCCTGCGGGCATGACGGCCACCAGACCTGGCTTCTGGGGGCGCTGCGCCATCTCAACGCGCACCGCGACTTCCCGGGACGCGTGATCGGAATCTTTCAGCCTGCCGAAGAACTTGCCAAAGGGGCGCTTGCCGTGGTGGCTAGCGGCGTGCTCGAAAAGTACGACGTGGCTGAAATCTACGGCGCGCACACCGAGCCGATGCTTCCCAAGGGCGTCTTCGGCTTTCGCGTGGGGCCCCTTCAGGCTTCGGGCGACTTGTTCTGGATCCGCATTAAGGGCAAGAGCACGCACGGCGGCCGCCCGCATTTGGGTGTTGATCCGTTGCCCGCTGCAGCCTCGCTTGTCGACGCGCTGCAGACGATCGTCTCGCGGCGCGTCAACCCCATCGATTCAGCCGTGGTGAGCGTGTGTTCGTTCAGCGCCGGACGCTACGAGACGCCCAACGTCGTGCCCGACGAGGTGCGCCTGAGCGGGACGGTGCGCGCCTTCGCACCGCAGACGCGTCGCATGATCGAAGAAAACATCCGCACGATGGCCGAGAACATCGCCCGCGCGCACGGCTGCACGGCCGAAATCGACTGGCAGAGCGCGGTTTCGGCCGTCATCAACGACGAGGCCGCAACGCAGGCGGCCATCGCCGTGGCGCAGAAGCTTTTCGGCACCGAGGCGGTCAATCCCGACATGACGCCCTTCATGAGCTCGGAGGACTTCTCGGTCTATCAGGAAAAAATTCCGGGCTGCATGCTGCGCGTGGGCGTGCGCGACGAGGCGCATCAGGCAACCGTGCACAGCACGGCCTTTGACTTCAACGACGCCGTGCTGCCTGCGGCGGCACAGCTGCTTGCGCGCATCGCCGCGTCGCGCCTTGAGACGCTTGCGCAAAAGTAAAAAATCCTTCAGTTTCTGACTAAACGAAAACCGGGGCCGCCGCAGCGGAAGAACTGCGGCGAAAAAGCCCCGGCGCGTCCCGTTTGCGCCTTGCGTACGTCCCCGCATGAACTTGACGAACCGGAAATGCCGCTCATTCCCGGTTCAGGTTTTCCCTAGCTTTTCCTGCCTTTCGCTGATTGCCGTGGACTTGGCAGAACAAAATTAAAATTTCCTTTTCCACCACGAAAAGTTTTTTCTTTAGTTTTGCAACGGAGGGTGGGTGCATTGCGCTGGATTGCCATGCATTCTCAAACCCCATGAACTTCAAGAAAACGGTAATTTGTTCGGCTCCTGTGACGGCTGAGGCGAGTGCGGCCTCTGGCGGCCTGCCCACGATCAAAATCCTTGCGACCGGCGGCACGATCGCCGGGACTGCGGCGGAAAATACGACGCTCACGGGCTACAAGGCGGGCGACCTGACGATTCAGACGCTCATCAATGCGGTTCCCGCTATCAAGGAGGTTGCCGAGGTTTCGGGCGAGCAGCTTGCCAACATCGACTCCAAGGATCTCACCGACGACATCCTTTTGAAGCTTGCCAAGCGCTGCAATGAACTCTGCCAGGATCCCGCTGTCGACGGCATCGTGATCACGCACGGCACGGATACGCTCGAAGAGACGGCCTATTTCCTCAATCTGACGGTCAAAAGCGACAAGCCCGTGGTGATCGTGGGCGCCATGCGCCCGGCGACGGCGATTTCGGCCGACGGGCCTCTGAATCTGCTCAATGCCGTCAAGGTTGCCGCGAGCAAGGCCGCAGTCGGCAAGGGCGTGCTCGTCGTCATGAACGACACCATCAACAGCGGCCGCGACGTCGCAAAGACCAACACGACGAACGTGGCGACGTTTGCAAACTTCGAGCTCGGCGCTCTGGGCCTTGTTGCCGGGGGCAAGCCTGAATTCTTCAGAGAGTCCACGAAGTTTCATACGATGAGGACGGAGTTCGACGTGTCGCAGCTAAACAGCCTGCCGCGCGTGGACATCATCTACAGCCACGCCAACGACGACCGCATCATGGTCGATGCCGCGGTTGCAGCGGGCGCCAAGGGCATCATCCATGCAGGTACCGGCAACGGGTCGATTCACAAGAACTGCGAGCCGGGTCTTGCCGATGCCGCGAAGAAGGGCGTGGTCGTTGTCCGTTCCTCGCGCGTGGGCAACGGCGTCACGACCAAGGGCGTACAGACATGGACGGATTTGGGCTACGTCGAATCCAATACGCTCAATCCGCAGAAGGCCCGCATCCTGCTGCAGCTCGCCTTGACGAAGACCGCTGATCCCAAGGCGATCCAGGAGATGTTCAACAAGTACTAATTGACGGTATTTGACGGAGCTTCTTTGAGCACGAACTCCCGCACAGGCCCTGTGCTTGGCATCGGGTCCTGTGCGGGAGTTTTTGTCTTAAGTTCTGAAGCGTCTTCAGGCCGACCAGCGCTTCAATTTGGCGGCTTCGCGCCCGGCGATTCTGCCGAAGATGATCGCGTCGGCATTGGCGCAGGCGCCCTGATAGGTGAGGCCCCAGATCGAAGCGGCTTCGCCCACGGCGTAAAGGCGCGGGATCGGCTTGCCGTAGACATCGAGGCACTCGCCCTTGACCGAGTGCTTGGGGCCGCCCATGGTGTGGTAGAGCACCGGCACGAGCTTCATGGCGTAGTAGGGTCCCTTTTCAGCAAGGGGCGCCGACCAGGCCTTGACGTCGCGGCCCACGTAGATCGCCTTCTGCTTGGGATCGGCCGTGAGCGTGCGTCCGAACTCGGTGTCGTAGCCCGACTCCTTGAGATCTTTGTTCCAGCGGGCCACCGTCGCCTTGAGCACGGCGGGATCGGCCATGCCGAGCTTGCCTGCGAGCTCCTCAAGCGTCTGCGCCTTGATGATGACGCCCGATTCGATTTCCCTGGCGTTGTCCTTGCTCCAGACGTAGTTTTCACGGTTGATGGCGTAGCCCGAGGCGCCCGCCGTCACGATCGGACCGGCCTTGATGTAGGACTCGTCCATGATCATCCAGCACGGGATGCGCGGATAGCGGTGTTGGATGGCGTCAAAGACGTTGACCGACATCCACGAGCAGTGATAGTCGAGCTTCTTTTCGTTGACGAAGCGCCGCCCGTCCTGATCGACCCAGATAAAGGCAGGCTGCCGCGTGACGAGCGCAATGCCCGCCTTGATGCCGGGCACGTTCACGCCCAGAGGCGCCGAGACGGAATTCATGTGCCAGAGTCCTGCGCCCATCGACTGCGCCATCAGCAGGCCGTCGCCGGTGTGGCCGGGGCTTCCCAGGTAGGACATGGGGTTGCCGTAGATGTACTTCTGCATCAGGACGGGGTTGCACTGAAAGCCGCCCGTGGCGATCACCACTGCCTTGTCGGCGCGCACGAAGTAGGGCTTGCCGTCCTTGACGGCTTCAACGCCGATCACTTCACCCGCCTTGTGGATCAGCCGCCGCCCCGGCGTATTGAAGAGCACCGGCACCTTGCGGGCTTCAACGGCCCGCGCGAGGATGCCAAAGAGCCTGTCGCCGCCCTTTTTGCCGGGCACCTTCTGTAGCGACACCTTGTCGACGCTTGCTGCGCCGGGCAGGTTCTGGTAGCCCGCGTGGCCGTAGACGAGGGGCTTGGCCTCGGGAGCGAGCTTCTTGAAGTAGTCGAGGAGCGAGGCGGACTCGCGGCAGAAGACCTTGAGAATTTCCTCGTCCCACTCCGAGCGCGAGAGCTCGTAGAGCGTCTTCAAGTACACGAAGTAGTCGTCGACGTTTTTCGGAACGACGAAGCCGCCCGAAGACACGGCGACGTTGCCGCCGCCCTCGGACATCTTTTCGAGAATGACGGCGCTTGCTCCGGCGTCGACGGCCTCAATGGCCGCATTGGCTCCGGCATTGCCAAAGCCGAGAATGACAAGATCGGCATGCGCGTTCCATTTGATCTCGTCGGCCGAACGCACCGACCGGGCCTGAAGCTCTCCCATCGCCGCAGCGGCGGTGGCGGCAGCCGCACCCTTGATGAGGTTGCGGCGAGAAACTGATGCAGGCATGACACCCTCCTCGCAAATAAATGAATCGGCAAGTCGACGCCGGCTTGAAGTGCTTTTGAATTGACGCAGCTTCAAGGGGGTGAAGGCTCATTGTTGTTGTTTTGAGTGTATCGCCCAAGCTGCAGGCGGGTAGGGCAATCCGAGGAGGCTGCAGTGTTATTCCCGAGCAGGAAGTGTCCGATCGCACAGGATGAATGCACGAGGTTCCAAATAAACGGCTTGCCGAAGCAAGCCGCTCAAACTTGGGATTCGGAGGCGATCAAGCCTCGTCCTTCCAACTTGCGTATGGGTGCGCCACCAGATTCGAGTTGTAGTAGCGCGCGTCGCCGGTGACCTCTTCACCCACCCAGTCGGGCTTTTCGACCGGGGCGTTTTCGTCCTCAAGCTCCACCTCGGCAACGACGAGTCCTTCGTTTTCTCCGGCAAAGGCGTCCACTTCCCAGATGCGTCCGCCGTAGGCGATCTTCGTGCGGGTCTTTTCAATGAACGGCCGTTCGCAGAGCGTCTCAAGCATGACGCGCGCGTCTTCAACTGGAATCTCGTACTCGTACTCCGTGCGCACGGCGCCCTTGTTGGCGCCCTTGACGGTGAGAAAGGCCTTGTTTCCTGCAATGCGCACGCGCACCGTGCGCGCCGGGTTGCTGCTCAAGTACCCCTGGCAGTAATAGACCGGGGTGCCGAGGCTGCGCCAGCTTTGACCGCAAACAAGAAACTTGCGTTCGATTTCCTTGCCGCGCGGGGAGGCGGCGTTCTTCGTGTCGTCGGCAGTCATGAGTGTGTCTTCAAATGCATTGGTTCAAAAAGGGGAAAATCGAACGGAAAGGGACGTGCCCTTTGTGAATTGACGCGTTCGATTTTCCGAGAGTTTATTGACGAACGATCTCGCGCACGCCCGGGCCCTCAAGACGGCTCACGCCGCCCGTGACGGGAATGACGTCGATGCGCGCCGGGATGCGCTCGCGGATTTCGCCCACGTGCGAGATGATGCCGATGAGCTTTCCCTGCTCGTTGAGCGTCGAGAGCATGCCGAGCGTATTGTCGAGCGCCTCGGGATCAAGCGTTCCGAAGCCTTCGTCAAGAAAGAGCGAGTCGACCTGAACGTTGCGGCTTGCCATCCGGGAGAGACCCAGCGCGAGCGCAAGGCTCGCGATGAAGGTTTCGCCGCCTGAGAGGTTGCTTGAGCTTCTCACCACGCCGCCCTGGTAGTTGTCGATGACGTCGAAGGCGAGCAATTCGTTCGGGCTGCTCGTGAGAATGTAGCGGTCGGTCATCTTCACAAGCGACTCGTTGGCAAACTCAATGAGCGTCTCGAACGTGATCGACTGCACGAACTCGCGGTACTTCTTGCCGTCGTAGGCGCCGATGAGGGCGTTGAGCCGCTCCCAGACCACGATGTCCTTTTCCCGGCGGGCGATCTCGTCGAGCGTTGCCTTCTGGCGGCTTCTGAGCTCCTCGTCGGACTTGAGTTCCTGGGAAATTGCACCGATCTGTTGCGAAAATTCCTCGATCCTGCCCTTGTTTGCCGTCTTCTTTTCGGTGAGCACTTCAACGGAATCGGTCGTGACGGCTTTTTGCTCTTCGGCGGCAAGCTGCGTGCGGCGATCGCGCAGATTGGCCTCGTGGCGTTGGGCTTCAGACTCGGCCTTGGCGTGCACGCTCTGCCGGTCCTTGAGGGCCTCAGGCGCCATGCGCGCCGCACTCCAGAGCGCTTCGCTCTCAAAACCCGCCTGGGACAGTGCACCCTTAAAGGCCGATTCAAGCGCAGCAAGCGTTTCTTCCTTCTTCTTGATTCGCTCGGCGAGCGCATCGCGCTTGTCTTCAAAGCGCTTGACGGCCTGCTGGGCCAGGGCAAGGGCCTTGCGGGCACGCTCGCGTGCGTCGTGCGCGGCCTGTGCGGCCTTTTGTGCGGCAGCCTCTTCAACATCGGGGTTGCGGTCGCCAAAAACCGCAATGCGCTGCTTCGTCAATTCAGCAACCGCATCAGCGCTTGCCTTGACGTCGCCCTGCGCTTTGGCGAGGTCTTGGGCAAGTTCCGTCTTTCGCTGCAGCTTGTTGCTGCGATCGCGTGCCTCGACCTCAATCGCGCCCTGAAGCGTCTTTTGCGCCTCAAGGTCGGACTCATAGGCGGCAATCCTGGGGGTAAGGAACGCGCGCGCTTCTTCAGGAGCCTTGAACGCCGGCACATCAAAGCCCGCACCAACCGCAAGGTCGGTCACCGTCGTCATGGCCTGCTGCGCCTGCGTACGGGCAGACGCAAGTGTTTCAAGCGCGCCCTTGGCAAGCGCCTGGGCTGCGGCAAGCGCTTCAAGCGCCTGACGACGCTCTTCGCGGCAGGCTTCAAGCGCCTTGCGCGCGTCGGCTTCGTCCTGCTCGGCCTTGGCGCGGCTTTTGGCAAGCGTCAAGGCCTGTTCGGCGAGAAGCTTTTCGCGCGAGAGTGCCTCGGTGACGCGAGCAAGTTCCGCCTTGAGCTCTTCCTCAGGAAGGGCATCGCCTGCCGCCAGGTTCTCCGTCGACAGGGACGCATCAGGAAAGATCTGCCCGAACAGGTTCGCAAAACTGCGGGTTTCGTCAGCAAACGCCGCGCGGGCGCGCTCGATGGCGGCCGCGAGCGTTTCAGCGCGCGTGCGCGAGGCCGCCGCGGCGCCCTGCACCTCGGTCAGGCGCTTTTGCTGAGAGGCAAGTTCAACCTTGAGTGTCCGCTCCTTTTCGAGATCGACGCTTGCGGCGGGCTTTTCATGCACCCAGGGGTGATGAAGCGAGCCGCACAAGGGGCAGGGAGCGCCGTCGGCAAGGCGCGCGCGTTCATCGGCAAGCTGCTCGATGAGATCCTTGAGGCGCGCTTTTTCCGCGAGATCCGCGAGGTTCTGTTCAAGGGACCGGATGAGGGAGAGCACCTTGCCGCCTTCTTCATCGAAGGCCTTCGCATCGGCGTTTGCCTTTGCGAGCTTCTCTTCGTTTGCGGCGAGCTGCCGGCGCGCTTCACCAATGCTTTTGGCCTTTTCAAGCGCCGTTCCGAGAAGACTCCTGCGTTCGGCCAACTGCCCCTGCGCAAGTGAGATGGCTTCAAGCGTGCGGCCGCCGAGAAGTTCCCGGCTTTGCTTGACCAACGCTTCAAGGGCGCCTGCGGCCTTTTGCTGCGCCTGCAGCGCCTGCGCCTCTTTCGGGGCGAGGGCTTCGGAGTGCTTGCGGGTCGTGTCGGCTGCCTCTGATTTCTGTTGGGCGTCGCTTGCGATGTTCGCGAGGTCCGCCTTGCGGTTTTGGGCGACGGTAAGCGCCTCCTGCACGGCCTGGCGTTGCTGCCAGAGCCGCGCCTGGGGCGTTTCGGGGGCAAGCCTTGCCGCAAGCGCCGCGAGCTTGGTTTTCGCCTTTTCGAGGCTATCTTCAAGCGCACGCAGCGCGTCGTCGTTGTCTTTGAGCGCCTTTTCCGTCTTTGCCTTTCGCTCCTCGCGCTCATTGAGGGTAGTGCGTGCCTGGGCCAGGCGCGTGTCAAGATCGCGCACTTCGCGCACGACGGCACGAAGTGATTCAAGCGTCTTTTCGCTTGCAACGGCCTGCTCATCGGCCGACTTGTCGGCTGTTTCCGACGATGAAAGTGCCTGGCGCGTGGCAGCTTCCGTTGCCGCATGGCTGCTTGATTCGTCTGCAAGCGTCGCGCGCTCGGTACGCTCACGGGAAAGAACGGCAAAGTCTTCGTTGAGAATTGCGGCGCGCTGTGCGGCTTCAAGTTGAGGCTTTTCGGGCGCCAGCGCAAGAAGCTTTTCTTGGCTTGCCGCACAGTCCTTTTCAATGGCGGCCACTTCGGTTTGAAGGTCGGAGAGCTTCTTGCGCCAGTCAAGCGCGGCTTCAACCTCTGCAAGGTCCTCCTGCACTTTCTTGAGGTTCTCTGAAAGTGCATCTTTTTGCGCGCGCTTTTGCGCGAGCGCCTCGGGCGTGAGCGCCACCATGCCCGAGAGCGTGCTTTTAAGGTTTTGAAGGTCGGCCGCAAATGCAGAATATTTCTGCTGCACGCGCTGCGAGATGCGCGTGTAGATCTCGGTGCCGGTGATGTTTTCAAGCGCTTGCGCCCGTGCCTGCGCCGGGGCCTTCATGAAGGCCGCAAAGTTGCCCTGCGCAAGCAGCATCGAGCGGCTGAACTGATCGGCGCCCATGCCGGTGATGGCTTCGATTTTTGCCGGAATTTCACTCATTTTCGCCGGCAGCAGGTCCCACTCGCCGGTGGCGCGGTTGAGTTTTGCGAGCTCATGCGAGGCGCCCTGCAGACGTCCCTCGGCCTTGCCGCGGGCGCGATTCTGGCTCCAGCGGGCGCGGTAACGGTCGCCTGCCGCCTCGAAGGTCACCTCCGAGGTGCACGTGCCCGTGCCGCGGGTCATCACCTCGTTGCTCGTGCTCGTGATGTGTCCCTGGCGCGGCGTGCACTGATACAGCGCAAGCGAGACCGCATCAAGAAGCGATGATTTTCCTGCGCCCGTCGGGCCGCAGATGGCAAAGATGCCGTTGCTCACATAAGCCGGGTCCTCGAGGTTGATCTCCCACGTGCCTTTGAGGGAGTTGAGGTTGGTGAGCGTGATCTTGAGAATGCGCATGCTGTGTGTCTCTATTCGTTGAAGCTCTTTGCGATGGATGCCTTTATTCCTGAGACCCCTCAGGCTCCCGGCGCGGCGCTCTCGGCGTTGTTTCCGACTGCGCTTTCGACTGTCTTTTCAGGCGTGCTTTCGGCCGCGTTTTCAGTTGTTTCTTCGGCGTCGTCGTTTCGGATTTCAAAGAGCACCTGCGCATAGGCGCGCCGCAGACCTTCGCGGTCTTCGTCGGTGAGGTCCGGCGTGCGTTCAAGCTTGAGCTCAAACATTGCCTCGGGCGTGAGGGTGTGCACGTCGCTGATTCTGTCTTCGGCGCTGATGCGGTTTTCAACGACGGCGCGGCTCATGATGCGCACGAGCGCCATGGGGCTTTGCCCGAGCGCGTTGCGGCAGGCCTGCGCAAGGTGCGGCGCGTAGGCGCCTTCGTCGTGAATCACCTCGCAGAACATGGGCGTGTTTTCGTCTGCAAGGGCCTGAAGGCGCGTGAGGATTTCATCGAGCGACCCCGTGACCTGCTCAAGCCTGTCGAAGGCGGGAACGGGGACAAGCTCTACGGCGGGCGCTTCGCCCGCACGGGTGAGCTCGGCAATCACCACCGACTTCTGTTTGCCTTCGCCGAAGTCAAGCGCCAAGGGCGAGCCCGCGTAGCGCCGCGCGGCGTTTCCCGCAAGGCACTGCGCGCGGTGCAGGTGCCCCAACGCGAGATAGTCGATCTCCTCGGGGAAGACGTCGGCCGGAATCTGCCCGAGGCTTCCGATGTAGAGGCTGCGCTCTTCAGTGCCGCAGTCGCAGTGCGCGGCAAAAAGGTGCCCGGTGGCAATGAGCGGAATGTCGTCTCGGCCGCAGTTTTTGCGCAGTGCGAGCGCCCCGTCGACTGCCTCGCGGTAGTGCCTGCGCGTGCCTTCAATCACCTGGCGGTCCTTTTGCTCGTCGGTTTCGTGCTCGATGCTCTTTCTGATGTCGGCTTCCCGCAGGAAGGGAACCGCGGCCACCACCGCCTCGGGCTCGCCCGAAGCGTCGCGCAAGAGAAGCGCTTCGCCTGCCGGGTCGGAGAGCGCCTCGCCCACCACCGTGACGCCGATGGCAGAGAGGAGCCGCTGCGGGGCGTTCAGAAACGAGGGCGAGTCGTGGTTGCCGCTCGTGATCACGATGTGCCGGCAGTTGGTCTTGCCTCGTACGGCGGTGAGAAAGTCGTAGTAGAGGTTCTGCGCAAAGTGCGAGGGCGTGGCGTTGTCAAAGACGTCGCCAGCGATCACCAGACAGTCGATGTTTCTTTCGGCGATGAGCTCGCAAAGCCAGTGAAGAAGCTTTTGAAACGAGTCGTCGCGCCGGGCGCCGTAAAGAGACCGCCCCAGGTGCAGGTCCGAGGTGTGAAGAATGCGCATGAGAAAAATAAAAGCAAATGGGTGACGATGGCCGCTCTTTTCAGGTGAGTTTCAATAACTTGCGTGCAAGTTGCGCCGTTCATGCCGCTTGGTCAGCCTTTGGGGATTGACGCGCTCGACGGCGGCAAGGCTCTCTGAAAAGTTCCCTGACTATAACGCCGCAGCCTTCCGTACCGTGAGGGTGAAATGACGACGCAATAAGGGCGTCAGAGCCCCAGGCCGCAAGCCTGCGGGCGATTGCAGGGATGTACGGGAAGTGTAGGGATGGTTGCGACGGAGTTTGTCGCTGCCGTGAGCAGCTTTTCCTACCTTTGCGGCAGGGCTCGAGGGTGGAAAAGAGCGAAAGCAGGGGAAAAGAGGGAAAAAAAGAGGAATCAAGCGCTGTGAAAAGCGCCCTGAATTTATGCGACGCTGCGCCACCAGCGGTTTTGGAAGTCCTTGAGGCGATCTAGCCGCACAGGCTCGCCGATGCGAGGCGACACGAGCGTCATCTTGAGCACCTCGGCGCTTGCCGCGGCCGTTTCCATCGGATCGGTCCAGACGTGGCGGCTCAAGTCGAACTTCGAGTTGTGCGAGGCAAGCACCGCCGTAAGTCCCAGATCAAAGGCGGCCTTCCTCCAGTACCTGGGCAGCAGGTGAATGCCCGCCCAGTCGGTGTTGTACTGGCCGTCTTCGAGCACGGCAAAGTCGATGTGCGGCCACATTTCGCCGATCTGCGCAAAGTGCCGGCCGTAGCCGCCGTCGCCCGACAGAAAGATCGTCGCGCCGTCAAGCTCAAGCATGAACGCCGCCCAGAGCGTGGTGTTGCGCTTCATGGTGCGGCCTGAAAAGTGCTGTGAGGGCAGGCAGGTGAGAACGCCGTGGTTCCCAATCGTCGTCTTTTCCGACCAGTCAAGCTCCGTGATCACCTCCGGCGCATAGCCCCAGGCTTCAAGGTGTGCGCCCACGCCGAGCGGACAGATCACGCGGCCCACCCGGTCGCGGATTGCCTTCACGGTGAGCATGTCGAGATGGTCGTAATGGTCGTGCGTGATCAGAAGAACGTCAAGCGGCGGAATGTCTTCCGGCTGATGGATGTCCGAGCCCGGAAAGGGCTTGAAGAAGCCCCCGATCGGAAAGCAGGCGTGAAGCGCCGGGTCGACCGCAATGGATAGGCCCCCAAGGCGCAGATAAAACCCCGAATGGCCGAGCCAGACGAAACTTCCTTCGTCGATTGAGGAGAGAGGCGTCTTCACCGAGGGGATGGGAGCGCTTGGACGCTGACGGCTCTGGTCTTCGAAGAGAAACTGAAGCATTTTCGTCGTGCGCCCGTCGCGGTCGATCGGATCGACCACGGGCTCGAGGTTGCAGAAGGCGCCGTTGGCAAAGTTGGGCGAGGCCTGCATGCGCTCAAGGCGCTTCCCGGTGGCCGTGCCGCCGAAGGCTTCAAACGCATCGGCCCCCGTTTTGACGGCAGCGCCCGCGGCCGATGCGGCCGCAAGGGCGGCGCAGGAGAGGATGAGTTTGCGGCGATTGAAGGTGGTGCTCGGCATGGCGGCGGCTCAAAAAGCGTCCTTGGTGAAGAACTTCGTGCATCAGCGTGCGAAAGCGTACTTTACCGACGCCGCCCGCGGGGTGTGGAGTCCGTGTGCGGCAATTGAGAAGAATGCGCACGAAAGTGCGAATCAAGAAAAAGGGACGAAAAAGGCGCGCCGAAAGCGCGCCTTGATTGAAAAGAAGCCAAAACAGAGGCTTGGGTTTTATTGCGCCGCGCTCTTTTTCTGCTTCAGATAGGCCTTGATGGCTTCGACCACTTCAAGGTCGGCCGGAAGCCACGCCACCGAGTCGAGTTCGGTGTCGGCGAGCCACTTCATCGCCTCGTGCTCGACGAGCTCGATCGTTCCCTCGACGATCGTCGAGAAGAAGCAGTGCATCGTGAGGTGAAAGTTCGGGTAGTCGCATTCGACCGTGATGAGAAGCTTCTCGGGCGCGATGCGCACGCGCAGCTCTTCTTCGATCTCGCGGATGATGGCCTCTTCGGCCGTTTCGCCGGGCTGCATCTTGCCGCCCGGGAACTCCCAGCCGTCCTTGAACTCTCCGTATCCGCGCTGCGTGGCGAGGATCTTTCCGTTGTCATGGATGATGGCGGCGACGACTTCAATGGTTTTCATGATGGTGAGTGTCTTAATCAATGGGTGAGATAGGTGTAGATGTCGGTGCGCACCGGTTCGTCGAGCCGGTAGCGGATTTCAAAGGCGGGCTTGTCCGCGTCGATCTTGATGGGCGTGGGATCGTCCTGGGCCGAGACTTCGCCCAGGAAATAAAAGGACTTCGCCTCGTTGTCGTTTTTGTTCTTGCGCACGAAGAGGTAGATGCGGTTGTCGCGGTCGCGCTCCGTGCGCTTGTAGATGTGGTCGGCGTCGCTTGACTTCGTCGAGCGGTTGGTCTTTGAAAGCGCAATGATTTCGCGCGGCGACTCAAAGTGATCGTGATAGTTGATGTCGCCCTCGGCCTTGTCGTAGTTGATGAAGACCGGCAGCGTTCTCGTGTCCGAATCGTAGCGGTAGCCGCCGATGTTGGTGGCGGGCATGTTGCTCTTCCAGTTGAGAAGCCGGCAGACGTCGTCGTACGTGTAGCGCTCGTAGAGCTTGAAGGCGGTGTCGCGGTAGCGCGCGCTGTAGCGCTTGAGGTAGCGGTCCTTGACGAAGGCAACGAGATCCGCGAGGTGATGCCGGAAGTCGTCGTGGGCCTCAAGCGCCGCGACGAAGTCGGCTGCCGCGCGCCAGTCGCCAGCGTCGTCCTTTTCAATGAAGACGGCGTGCTCGAACTGTTTGCGCTCGGTCTGATTGCGCGCAAAGTTGTTGGTGAGGACCTTGAAGCAGTTCTCAAGGTGCTCCTCGTCCGTGGAAAGCCCGTAGGTTTTGGAAGCAAGCGTCTCGGTGAGCCTTGCCTTCAGTCCCGTGCGGGCGCCCTTGAGGATTTCCTCGATGACGAGCGCCTCCGACGGGCGCAGCCCCGCGCCGATTCTCAAGCTTAAATAACGCAGCATCTCGCGCCCGAGCGTGCTCACGTTGGGGCGGTCGGGGTTGGGGACGTCCTTGCCGTTGTCCTTTCTTTCCTTTTCCACCTTGTAGAGGAATTCGACATAGGAGTCGGCCTTGCTGAAGAACTTCACGGCATCAATCGAGCCGTGCTCGTCGAAGTCGCGCAGCGACGGCACGCGCCCGAGCTGGTACTTCAAAAGCCGGTAGGCGTTTCTCAAAAGCTCCCAGGAATCGGTGCGCGCACGGTCGATCGCCTGAAAGATCCGCTCGCGGGCGACGGCGTCAAAGTGCACCGTCGAGTTGCCCGGAATAAGCCCTGCGACGATCACCTTGCGCATGCCGTCCTTTTGGTAGGAGCGATCGCCCGAGAGCGCCACCGGAATCATGTAGTTGTTGTCGTAGTTGCCGATGAAGTCAAGCACCACGACGAAGTCCTTGTCGGGGGACTTGCGCAGACCGCGCCCCAACTGCTGCACGAAGACGATCGGGCTTTGCGTCTGGCGCAGCAGCACGACCTGATTGACTTCGGGGATGTCGACGCCTTCGTTGAAGATGTCGACGGTGAGGATGTAGTCAAGGGGCGTCTCGCCCTGAAAGCTCTGGGCGTTCGTCGTCAATCGGCCGATGGCCCTCTCGCGCTGCTGCTGGCTGTCGGCGCCCGAAAGCGCGAGGGTGCGAAGGCCTTGGACGTTGAATTTCTCCGAATGCTCCTCGGCCTCCTTGTTCGTGCCGCAGAAGATGAGCCCCTTGACGCGCGGGCCGCTGAAGCCGTAGCGCCGGGTGTTTTCAAGAATGTGCCTGACGCGCTGCTCGCTTGTGAGCCGCGCAAAGTCGGCCGGATCGTCGTAGCGCACGTCGCCCGCCACGAATTCCGAAATGCCGAAGTAGTGAAAGGGGCACAGGAGGTTCTGCTCGAGCGCCTGCTGCAGCCGCAGGTCCAGAAGAATCTGATGGTCAAAGAGCGCGTAGATGTTTTCGGTGTCGGGGCGATCGGGCGTTGCCGTCATTCCAAGCCACAGGCGTGGCTCGAAATACGCCATGATCTTCTTGTAGCTTGCCGCACCCGCGCGGTGCACTTCGTCGATCACGATGACGTCAAAGGCGTCCTTGGCAAAGTGCCCCTCCTCCAGGGCGTTTACCATCGACTGCATTGTGGAAAAGACTGCGCAGTTTCCCTCCATGATCTCAAGCGCCGAGTGGTCCTGGGCGATGAAAAAGCCGTACTTGTAGCTCTCGCCCAAGACGGCGCGATAGCTTTTCTGCGACTTGCGCGCGATCTGCTCGCGGTGCACGAGAAAGAGAACGCGTCGGGGCCCGAGCGAGCGCACGGCAAAGGCCGAGGCAAAGGTCTTGCCCGTGCCGGTGGCCGAGATGAGAAGCGCCCGGCGGGCGCACTGCCCGTTGCGGTCGGCCTCGGCCTCCTCGCCCAACTTCATGAAGTCGGTGATTTTGGCGATGAGCTGCGTCTGCATCAGGTTGGGCCTGAGCAGACCTGCTGCGGACTCTTCGCCCACGGCGGCGGCAGCGATCTTGGCGCGCACGGCCTGCTGTTTGAAGTAGCGCTCGCTGTAGTCGTCGATGATTTTGTCGACCGGATGGGTGCATTTGTGATTCCAGAGCGCCTCGAACTCCTCGAGCACGCGCCGGGTGATCTCGCCCTTGTCGTTTGCCACGAGCTTGACGTTCCACTCGTGGTTGCTCTTTAAGGCCGCGGCCGTGAGGTTGGAGCTTCCGACAATGAAGCGAAACTGCGTGCCGCTGCGAAAGATGTAGCCCTTGGTGTGAAAGCCCGTCGCGGACTGATCGAGGTCGTTCGTGCAGAACATGCGCACCTCGATGTTGGGAAAATCAGCAAGGCGCTTTAATGCGGCAGGCTCCGTGAAGGTGAGGTAGTCCGTCGTGAGAATGCGGCCGTGCACGCGCTTGCCGTCGGGCCGCGGCTGCATGAGTTCCGAGAGCGTCATCAAAAGGGGCGTGAGGCCAGAAAGGGTCATGAACGCCACGCTGATTGCAAACTCCTCGCACGTCTGAAGACTAGCCTCGATCTCGTTTAAAACCGAGCGCCCCTCGGATTCCTCGTTGACGACGAGACGAGCGCGCAGCGCCTCGTCGGACTCAATGCGCTGGTCGACGAAGGCGGTTTGCAGGCTCTTCAAAAGATCGTTGTTGGACATGAATGCCAGGAAAAATGCCAGGAATTACGAAGATGACGCGGGAATGGCGCTCCGATGACGCGGTGATGATGCAGGGGCGGCGCAAAAAAGGCGACGCGTCTGCTGCAGCGTTTGCACGACCGCAAAACTGTAGCAAACGGCTGCTGCCTCGTACAGGGTGAGGACTGGTGCCGCGAGCCCGAATTAGCTCGCACCGGTGCTGCTTTCGGCGTCCTGCGGGGCATCCTTGGTGAGGATCTCGATGAGTGGAGCAAGCCACCGGCTTTGCTGCTTGCGCCGGGTCGACAGAGCAATGCGAAGCCGCCGCTGCGCCCAGGCGTCGGTGAGCTTGACGATGCGCGTTTTGCGCAATTCAAAGGCGCGCGTTGCCGCGCCGCTGATGACGGCGATGCCTGCGCCCTGCGCGACGAGGCCTACTAGAAGCGACTGGTCTCCGACGTGAATGCGCGGCACGATCTTGTGCCCGAGCATGCGCGCCTTCTCAAAGATGAAGCGCTGCATCGCGCTTGAATTATCCAGACACACGAACTCGTAGGCGAGGCTTTTTTCAAAGGGAATGCTCTCGAAGGCCGCCAGCGGATGATCCTCAGGCACGATGAGCACGAGTTCGTCGTTGCGGTAGGGCAGAAACTCAATGCCCGGGAAAGTGCCGCGAAAGGCGCCGATGCCGATGTCGGCGCGGTTTTCCGCCACGAACTGCACCACTTGGTCGGACCCCATCTGCACGAGCTCGACGTTGACTTCGGGGTTGGCGACGAGAAACTGCGCGATGTTTGCAGGCAGGTAGTCAAAGGAAGCGCCGTAGTTGGCAACGACGCGGATGACGCCTGCCTCATGTTTTGTGAAGGGTATGAGCTCAAGCTTCATCTGCTCGATGCTGCGCGCGATCTGCTTGGCATAGCGGTTGACGATGCGGCCGGCCTCGGTGAGCTCGACGCCGCGTACGCGGCGAGCCAGAAGCTCCACGCCGAGCGCGCTTTCGAGGTTTTTGATGTGCGCCGAAGCGCTTGAAGTGACAAGGTGCATGCGGCGCGCGGCTCTGGTGAGGTTCTCTTCATCGGCTGCAGCCGAAAGCACTTCAAGATCGGTGAGTGAAAAACGTTGCATGATGCACAAAACCTAGCGTGATTTTGGGAAAAGATTTGAATCGGACGATGACGTTCGGGTTTTTCGAAGGCTGGGTTGAAAATATACTAATGGCACATCACCTAAGGTTGGCGTAATAATGATGGAGACTCAGCTGAAAAAACAGCAAAATCCTTATTAAATCAAAGATTTTTACAGGATTTGCAAATTTCTCAGTCATTTGCTCCGAACCAGGAGTCATGCATTGAATGCCTAGGTGCGATGGTTCGGAAAATTCAAAATAAAAAATAGGAGATGAGCATGAGAACGTTTCGAATTTCCATGCTTGCCGGCGTGACCCTGATGGCGATGGCGTTTGGCACTTCCGTAGCTGCCGCCGGCTTCTCGTCTGACGTCGTCAAGACGTATTCCCAAGGAGAGAAGGCATCGTTTCTGGCGGGCGGCCACATGAAGATGGGCCTGAACTGCGCGACTTGCCACGACAGCGACAAGGTTTCCGATTCGGAAACCGAAATCAACGCCAAGTGCACCATGTGCCACAACCCGGCCGATGTTGCAAAGAAGACCGAAAAGGAAGGCATGCCCAACCCGCACAAGAGCCACTTGGGCGACGTTCAGTGCACGGCCTGCCACTCCGGACACAACCCGTCGGTTGCCTACTGCTCGAACTGCCATGACTTCCCGAGCATGAAGGACATGAAGTACGGCAAGGGCGCCAAGGTTGCCGGTCAGTATGAGGATCTTTCGGTCTATGCCAATGCCAAGCCCGAGAGAACCGAGACGACCGACATTCTTGTCGTGGGTTCTGGCGCCGCCGGCTTCATGGCCGCTTTTACCGCACAGGAAGCGGGCGTGAAGAACATCATCATGGTTGAGAAGATGGCCGTCCCGGGCGGCAACAGCCAGCTCGCTGCCGGCGGCATGAACGCCGCGGGCACCAAGTACCAGCAGGCCAAGGGCATCAAGGACAATCCCGACATGATGTTCAAGGACACCATGAAGGGCGGCAAGAACGTGAGCAATCCGGCGCTCGTGAAGATTCTTGCCGAGCGCTCCAATGAGTCGATCGAGTGGCTCGCCAAGCGCGGCGCAGTGCTCTCGCACGTCGGCTTGGGCGGCGGCGCCTCTGCCGCGCGCATGCACGGTCCTGACGGCGGCGTCTTCGTGGGTCCCTATCTCTCGAAGTTCTTCCGCAACCATGCCAAGGAAACCAATCTTGACCTGCGTCTGAATTCCAAGCTCGTCAAGCTCTACACCGATGACAAGGGCGTCGTCACCGGCGCGCTCATCAAGGGCAAGCACAACGGGCTCTATCGCATCAACGCCAAGGCCGTGGTGCTCGCCACGGGCGGCATTGGCGCCAACCCGAAGCTCGTGCAGTCGCTGCGTCCTGACATCAGCGCCGATGTGAAGACCTCCAACCAGCCCGGCAGCCAGGGCGACGGCATGATCCTTGCCGAACAGCTCGGCGCGGCCGTCGTTGACGCCAAGGAAATCCAGCTCAACCCGACGCTCCTGGTCGGCTCCCCGGTGATCATCTCCGAAACGGTGCGCGGCGCCGGTGCGGTCTTCGTCAACCGCGAGGGCAAGCGCTTCATCAGCGAGCTCACCACGCGCGACGTCACGAGCGCTGCGGTTTCCAAGCAGACGGGCGGCGTTGCCTACGAGATCTTTGACGACAAGGTGAGAAAGAGCGTCAAGCAGACGGGCGCGGCCTTCGAGCTCGGCCTTGCCAAGCAGGGCAACACGCTGGCTGAACTTGCCAAGAACGCAGGCATCGATCCCAAGAACCTTGAAGCGACCATCGCGCAGTACAACAAGTACGCCGACGCCGGCAAGGATCCGGACTTCAACCGTCCCGGCATCAATGCCAAGATCAAGGTCAACACGCCTCCCTACTACGCCATCGAAATCACGCCCGCCATCCACTACTACATGGGCGGCCTGAAGTTCGACGAGCAGACCCGCGTGGTCAACAAGGACGGCAAGGCGATCGAGGGCCTCTACGCAGCCGGTGAAGTCACGGGCGGCGTGCACGGCAAGAACCGCCTGGGCGGCAACTCGATCTCCGAGACGATCACCTTCGGGCGCATCGCCGGTGAAAGCGCGGCAGCCCGCGCCCTCGGCAAGTAGTAGTCAACGCGCCTGACGCTGCGGCCGCCAAAGCCTCGCCCACATCTCGTCCACTTTCAAAAGAAGACGATGGCGGCGGCCGCAGATAAAGCTCCGAAAGGGGCAAGCCCTTTCGGGCCAGGCGCAGATGCATCAGTCATCTCTCTCCTCCTCATCGGCCGCGAACCTCCCTTTTCCCCGGGGACGGCAAGCGGCTTTTTTTATTCTTTTTTCGAAAGAGACTGCGCGCTGATCGGCCCGCTTCTGTACATGCAGTGCAGAGGCGGGCCGAGCTGTTTAAACGTTGAAAGGCTGATTGCTTGAGAAACCCGGGCGCAAGCCTACGGTGCCCACAGCAGGCTGCCGTCGGTGCGTACGAGCGCTTCGCGCGGCGGCTGCTGGCTTGCAAAGGCAAGCGCCGAGAGGTTGCGGGCGTAGCTGCCTGCGTTGGAGATCGTGATCAGATCGCCCACGGCAATGTCGGCGGGAAGCTTCACGTCGTGGCCCAACGTATCGCAGGCCGTGCAGAGGTTGCCGACGAGCTCGACCGCAAGCTCCTTGCCCTGGCGCGGACGGCCGTAGGAATCAAACGCATGGAAGGCAAAGCACTCGGGCGCGGTGAAGAAGGGCTCCTGGGCGGCAGCCTTGGCGTTGTTGTCCATCGCAAGCGTTGCGTAGACGGGCCGCAGAAAGCCGTTGGCGCCGTTTTGCACGATGACGTAGGTCTTGCCGTAGCAGTGCTTGACGTCAAGCACCTGCGTGACGTAGGTGCCCGCCTCGCAGACGATGTAGCGGCCCGACTCAATGAGTACGCGCGCCTCGTGCAGGTTTTCGTAGCTTGCAACCGCACGGGAGAGCGCCTCTCCCAATCCGGAGAGATCAAAGGGCGCGTCGCGCGTCGTGTTGTAGGCAACGCCGACGCCGCTTCCGAGGTTCAGAAACTGCGCCTTGGTGCCCAGGTGGCTGAAGACGTCGGCAAAAAAGCTGCAGGCCCGGTTGTAGTAGGCCGCAATCGCCGCGGCATCAAGACACTGGCTTTGCAGGTGCATGTGTAGCCCCGTGACGCGGATGTGGGGGCACGCCTTCAGGAGCTCGACCATCTTCTCGACGTCGGAGAAGGGAATACCGAATTTCGAGGGCTTCTTGCAGTAGCCCACGAGGTCGAAGTCGGGCGTGCAGCGCACGCCGACGGCAATGGGTTTGTCCTTGGCAACTTCCGAAGCGGCGGCGACAGCCTCAATGCGAGCGAGCTCATTGAGGCTGTCGGCGATGATCGTCGCCCGCCCGAGCGTGCGGGCAATGTCCCCTGCGCTCTTGCCCGGCGCGCTGTAGTAGATGTCCGCGGGCTTGATGCCTGCGGCCGCGGCAAGCTCCACTTCGCGGGCCGAGGCGGCGTCCGCGCCGAGCCCGAGGGCCGCGAGCGTTCTCAAGAGGGGCGCGCAGTTGTTGGCCTTCACCGAATAGAGAATGTCGGCCTGCGGCAGCGCCCTCTTGAGCGCTTCGACATGCTGCCGGACCATCGTTTCGTCGTAGAGGTAGCAGGGCGCAAGGGCGCTGATCTGCGCGGCGTGGCGCACGAGTGTTTTGGCAATGGACGAACTGGACATGAGAATCCTCCGACATCGTTTGCAGCTTGCAGCCGAAGACCGGCTGCGGCCGGTGCACGAAGACGCACGAAGACTAACGATAGCCCAAAAAGAAGCCCCCGCCGCAGTGCGATGACCACGGCAGGGGGCTTGGGGCGCGGGGCCCTTTGTTTTTTGAGGGACTCTTTTGAAGAATCCGTGCGGCTTAGCGCTTCTTGCTGCGCATCATCGCTTCGTAGTCGTTCAACTTGGACTCAAAGTCGTCGAGGTTGCGGACCACGACCTTGTTCAACGCCAGAAGCGCGATGAGGTTGGGGATCACCATCAGGCCGTTGAAGAGGTCGGCAAGCGACCAGACGAGATCGACCTTGAGCGTGGCGCCCACGATGATGAAGGCGCAGACGAGCACGCGGTAATAGGGCAGGCCCTTGTCGGTGAAGAGAAAGCGCACGTTCTGCTCGCCGAAGAAGTACCAGCCGATGATGGTCGAATAGGCAAAGAAGAAGAGGCAGATGGCCACAAACGACATGCCGAAGCTTCCGAGACCCACGTTGTAGGCCTTCTGCGTGAGCTCGATGCCGGTCGCCTGATAGTCAAGGACGCCGGTGACAAGAATCACGACGCCCGTGAAGGTGACGACGATGAGCGTGGCGAAGACGCCGAACATGGCCACAAGCCCCTGCTCGACCGGGTGGTCGACCTTGGCGATGGCGTGCGCGTGCGGCGTCGAGCCCATGCCGGCTTCGTTGGAAAAGAGGCCGCGCGCAACGCCGAACTGCATGGCCTTGGCAACGGTAAGGCCCAGGGCGCCGCCCGCAACGGCCTGCGGGTCGAAGGCCGCCACGAAGATCATCTCAAAGGCAGGGATGATCTGCGAGGCGTGCTCGATGATGACGTAGCTGCCGCCGATGATGTAGATCGCGGCCATGAAGGGCACGAGCTTTTCGGTGACGCTCGCCAGACGCGCAACGCCGCCGAAGAAGACGAGGCCCGCGACGATGGCAGTGAAGATGCCCGTCGCCACCAGCGGGATGCCGAAGGCCGTGTTCATGGCCATCGAGATCGAGTTCGACTGCACCATGTTGCCGATGCAGCCGAGGGCGATGATGATGGCAATGGAAAAGAAGACGGCAAGCGGCCGGAACTTTTCTCCGAGGCCCTTGGTGATGTAGTAGGCCGGACCGCCCACGACGTGGCCGTGTTCATCCGTGCCCTTGTAGACCTGCGCGAGCACGGCCTCGGCAAAGATCGTCGCCATGCCGAAGAATGCCGCCACCCAGAGCCAGAAGAGCGCGCCCGGGCCGCCCGAGACGAGTGCCGTGGCGGTGCCTGCGACGTTGCCCGTGCCGACCTGCGCGGCAATGGCCGTGGCAAGCGCCTGGAAGGAGCTCATGCCGCTCTTGTCGGCACGCTTGCCGAAGAGCGAGGCGCCGCCGAAGAGGTAGCGCGCCGCAAGGCCGAATTTTCTCACCTGCACGAAGCGCAGCCGGAAGGTGTAGAAAAGGCCCGTGCCGCACAGCAGCGGGATGAGGAAGAACACGCCCCAAAGGACGCTGTTGATGTTGCCCACTAGGTCGTTGAGAAACTGCATGTGGAAGTTTTCCTGTACGTGCGTCGAGGCGGCGCAAAAGCTGCGGCGCCGAAGGCGGCTGCGGCCGCAAGGGTCTTCAGTGCCCGCTTGGAGGGGCGTTCGACGTCGATTCTCGAGGGAAATTCGTGGTTTTTATATGAAGATGCGGATAAGTTTTGAAAATATCCGCCATTTTCAAAGGGGGAAATGTGCAGTTTAGACGTCGGCCGGTTTTTGCACAAGAAAGAGAGCACCGGGATTTGACCTAGAGTCAGTGCCTTAGACGCGCCTTCAGACGCCAAAAAAGGCCTGAAAACGCCCAAAAAGAGACGCCGGAAGAAGCGAAAACGCCGCGGGCGGCGCACCCTTTTTTTCAAGGGCGCAACTGCCGGCGGCGTGAAGGAAGAATAGAGACTCTTCTTTCTTTTTAAGCCTTCTCGCGGCTCTTCAGGATGCGCGCGGTCTTTCCGGCAAGGCCGCTCATCCAGGGGAAGGCCGCCTCGTGACGGGCGCGGAAGGCGTTGATCGCATCAATTCCCTTCATCGTGCTCTCGAGCATGTCGAGGCCCTCAAGAAGCATCGTGCGGTGGCGGGACGCAATCGTAAAGGGCACGCAAAGCCCCGCGGCGGGTACGCGGATCGTGCAGTCGTTCAGGTCGACGGTGACTTCGGTCGGAGTGTCCGAGGAGATCGCCGCAAAGAGCTTGCGGGAGTCTTCGGGCGAGACGCGCGCGGCGAGAAGCCCGTTGTTGAAGCAGTTCGAGTAGAAGATTTCGCCAAACGACGGGGCGACGACCGCCATGACGCCGATCTGCTGCAGACCCCAGACGGCGTGCTCGCGGCTTGAGCCGCAGCCGAAGTTGGGGCCGCCGATGATCACGGGTGCCTTGTCAAAGCCCGGCTTGTTGAAGACCGAGTCCATGTCGGGCGTGCCGTCGGCGTGAAAGCGCAGGTTGTAGAGCGTGCCCTTGTCGAGGCCCTTCTTGTCGATGCCGCGCAGAAACTGCTTGGGCATGATCTGGTCGGTGTCGAGATTGTCGATGTCAAGCGCAATGGCAGCGCCGGTCACCTGGGTGAACTTTTCCATGGTTATTCTCCTTTGCCGAGCTTGCGCCAGTCGGTGATGTGCCCCGTGACGGCCGCAGCGGCGGCCATGCGCGGGCTCACGAGGTGGGTGTGGCTGCCGCGACCCTGGCGGCCTTCGAAATTGCGGTTGGTGGTCGAGGCGCAGCGCACGCCGGCCTCGAGAATGTCGTCGTTCATCGCAAGGCACAGCGAACAGCCGCTCATGCGCCACTCAAAGCCCGCGTCCTTGAAGATTCTGTCGAGCCCGAGCGCTTCGGCACGGCGACGCACCGTCATCGAGCCCGGCATCACCTGGGCGCGCACGCCGGAGGCGACGTGGCGGCCGCGGACGACTTCGGCTGCGGCCTCGAGGTCGCACAGACGGGCGTTGGTGCACGAGCCGATGAAGACGTGCTGGATGGGAAGGCCTTCAAGCGGAGTGCCGGGCGTGAGATCCTGGTACTTCTGCGCGCGCACGGCCGCCTGATGCGCGATGGGGTCGGAAAAGACCTCGGGTTCGGGCACCACGGCCGTCACCGGCGCGCACTGATCCGGGCTCGTGCCCCAGGTGACCATGGGTTCGAGCGTGCTTGCGTCGATCTCAAACTCCTTGTCAAAGACCGCGCCTTCGTCGGTAAAGAGCGTGCGGCCGTAGTCGCGCATCGCCGCGGCCTCCGCGTCGGTGAGTGCAAGCGCATGATCCTCGACCCACTTGTAGGACTTCTCGTCGGGCGCAATGAGCGCGCCGCGCGCGCCCGCTTCGACCGTGAGGTTGCAGAGCACCATGCGCTCTTCAACGGTAAGTGCGTCGACCACCGGGCCGCAGTACTCGACGACGGCGCCGAGCGCTCCGCGCGCCGAGATGCGGCGCAGGATCTCAAGCACAAGATCCTTGGCGCAGGTTCCTTCAGGCATCGAGCCCGTGATGCGGATGCGCATCGTGCTCGCTAGACGATAGACGAGCGTCTGGCTTGCGAGAATGTGCTCAATTTCCGAGGTGCCGATGCCGAAGGCAAGGGCGCCCAACGCGCCGTGGGTGGTGGTGTGGCTGTCGCCGCAGATCACCACCATGCCCGGCCGCACGAGTCCCTGCTCCTCCATGACGACGTGCTCGACGCCCTGATAGGGGCTCTCGGGACCGTAGAAGGCTTCGATGCCGAAGTCCTCGCAGTTCTTCTTCATGTTGAGTGCCTGCACGCGGGAGGCCTCGTCGTAGATGCGGCGCGGCCACTCGTCGTGGGTCGGAATGATGTGGTCGACGACGCACAGATGCGCGTCGGGCACGAGTACGGGGAGTCCCCGTTCGCGCACGCCTGAGAAGGCCTGCGGCGAGGTGTACTCGTTGGCAAAGTGGATGTCGCAGTAAAGAAGAACCGTGTTCTCGTCAATGCGGCTCACGGTGTGTGAGTCGACGAGCTTGGCGTAGAGCGTTCTGGCCTGTGCCGTGGTGCAGTTGGTCTGAGTCATGGCCTGTGAAGTCTCTCTGAGGTCGGCGCCTGCGGCGCCGACGGGTGTTTGAAAATGCGGCAGGAATGACTGCCGGGGCTGCCGATGACAACTGCATCGCCTTTGCTGAAAGTCCCGGCAGATCCTTCCTGTCTCTGTCTTCTGAAGAGAAGATAGGCAACTCACGATTGTGTTCAAAGGCGACAGGTTTTGCAAGACGCCGCAGGCGAGGTTTGTGCCGATTTTCCGAATGCGCCCGCAAGGCTAGAATCAAGAACGATTCAAGGACTGGTATACCAGCCGCGTTCGCTTTTTTGACAGGCATGGACACAAGGGAGGCAGGATGTTGAAGGATCTTGTTGCCGCACTTGAGGCGGCGCCCGCCGATCCAATCATCGGCATCAGTGATCGGTTTCGCAATGATCCCCGCAGTGACAAGGTGAATCTCACCGTCGGCAACTATCTTGGCGCCGATGGCCGCATTCCGCTGCAGGCAACCGTCAACGAGGCCCAGAAACGGCTGCTTGCGGCAGACACCGTGCACTCCTACCTGCCGATAGAGGGGCTGGCAGGCTGCTGCGAGGCTGTGGAGGAAATGGCCTTCGGGGCGCAAAGCGAGGTTCTTTTGTCCGGGCGTGCGGCAACCTGTCAGGCCGTGGGCGGCACCGGAGCGCTTTATCTCGGAGGCGTGCTCGCGCGTGAGACGCTCGGTGTTGAACATGCTGCAGTGCCTGATCCGACCTGGGGCAACCATGTCTCGCTCTTTAGAAAGGGCGGACTCACGGTGCACGCCTATGCCTACTACGACAGAACGACGGGAGAGATTGACCGGGCGCAGATGCTTGCCGATATTGAGGCGCTGCCAGCGGGAAGCCTCGTCCTTTTTCAGGTCTGTTGCCACAATCCGACCGGCATGGATCTCACGCACGAGGACTGGCGCGCGGTGCTTGAGGTCATCCGGCGGCGGGATCATCTGGCGTTTCTCGACATGGCCTATCAGGGCTTTGCCGAGGGGCTTGAAGCCGACGCCTGGCCCGTGCGGCTTTTTGCCGATTCCGGTCTGGACTTCATGCTCGCCGTGTCGCTTTCCAAGGGATTCAGTCTTTATGGCGAACGCGTCGGGACGCTCACCTTTGTAGCGGGAAGCCGCCGCGAGGCGCAGGTGATGCATTCGCTGTTTAAGCGCCACATCCGTGCGTTGTATTCCAATCCGCCGCGCTGGGGCGCGATGGTGGTCGATCTCGTCTGGCACGACGAGGCGCTGCGCGCGCAATGGCGTGCCGAGGTCGACGGGATGCGCGAGCGCGTCAGGGCCATGCGCACGGGGCTGGCCCGGGAAGGAGAGAAGCTCGGCGTAGCCTTTGACTTCGTTTTGAAGCAGCACGGCATCTTTTCCTTCACGGGTTTTACGGCCGAGGAAATGGAGCGGCTCAGAAGCGAGTTTGGGGTCTACGGCATCGACAGCGGCCGCATCGCCATGGCGGGCCTCACCGCGCCCGTGCTGCCTTATGTCGCCCGGGCGTTTGCGGCCATCCTGAAGGCGCGTTGAGCCCTGACTTGTTGTTGATTGTTGCGCCGGTTCCTGCGGCGCATGTGAGGAAAAGGAGTTGCCTTCGTGGCTTGGATCATCCTTGTCGTTGCGGGGCTGTTTGAAGTGGCTTGGTCCTTTGCGCTCAAATTGAGCCAGGGCTTTACGCAGCCCGCGGCTTCGGTAGCGACGATCGTGTTGATGTTGGCGAGCTTTCTGCTTTTAGCCTATGCGATGAAGTCGCTGCCGCTCGGAACGGCCTATGCGGTCTGGACGGGCGTGGGCGCCGTGGGGGCGGCGTTGGCAGGCATCGTCTTTCTTGGAGAGGCGGCCTCGGCGCAGCGGCTCTTTTTCATTGCGCTCATCGTGGTGGGCATCGTCGGACTCAAGTTTTCGAGCTAGGCAGAATGTCTGATGCAATCCGACGTTTTGTCTAAATTTCACGAAAAATCTGGCCTTCTTTTCGTCTTTTCCGCAAAAGACGAGCGGCTTTCGAATATTTAAGGCCTACAATCGAGGACGTGCTGCTCCCCTCGCATGGAGCATTTTTCGCCCCCGCGGGCGAACCGAAACAATCCTGTACAACAATAGGAAAAGGAACCTACGGTATGTCCAAACAGAAACTTGCGGCGGCAGCCTTTGCCGTTGCAGCCATCTTCTCCTCGTCCGTCGCCATGGCAGAGACCCTGCGCGTGGGCTCGGAGACCGTCTATCCCCCGTTTGAATATCTCGACAGCAAGTCCGGCCAGTACGTGGGCTTTGACATTGATCTGATCAATGCCATCGGAAAGCGTGCGGGCTTTGACATCAAGATTCTTTCCATGGGGCTCGACGGCCTGATTCCCGCGCTCATGAGCTCGAGCATCGACGTGGCGGTCTCGGCGCTCACGATTACGCCGCAGCGCGCTGAAAAGGTCGATTTCACCGATCCCTACTACAAGAGCGGTCTGTCGATCATGACGCACAAGGACAATGTGGACAAGATCAAGAGCGACAAGGATCTGCACAACAAGACGCTTTGCGCTGAAATCGGCAGCGCCGGTGCGCTGTACTCCTCGAAGCTTCCCGGCGTGTCGGTGCGCACCTTCAACAGCGCCGCCGAAGCTTTCATGGAAATCGGCCTCAAGGGCTGCTACGCCATGATCAACGACAAGCCCGTCAACGAGTACTTCCTCGTGCAGAAGGCCTCCCAGACCATGAACCTGGCTGAAGCGCCGGTGATCCTTTCGGCCGACAACTACGGCTTTGCCGTCAAGAAGGGCAACAAGGAGCTTCGCGATCGCCTCAACAAGGGCCTCAAGGAAGTCATTGCCGACGGCACGTATGAAAAGATCCACATGAAGTGGTTCGGCGTCAAGCCCGAGATGCCCTAGCTCTGAAGCAGAGGTTTGAAGCCTCTGCGGCAAAAGTTTGATAAGGCAAACCCTGCTTTCGGAGTCACACTGAAAGCAGGGTTAAATTTTTCTGGAAGGCTCGAAAAAGGCCTTGCCTGTCGGGGCACAGCGGGGGATTCAAGCTTCTCGTGCGTCGGCGTGGGTGGTGCCGCGGGCGGCGCGCTGCGTTCGTTCAAGCGTCATGTTGAACGCATAGCGTTGACCAGGATGGTAGGAGACGCTGATTTCAAGGACGCTTCCCTTGCGATCGAGGTAGTGCCGCAGGATGCGTAGTGCTGGAGCACCTGCCGCTGCTCCGAGTTTTTTCGCAGCAGTTTCGGGAAGTGCTACGGCTTGAATGGACTGCGTTACACGAACGCAACGCACTCGATGCATGTTTTCAATCAGGGAGATGATGAGCTCATCGGGGTGTACCTGAGCGCTGGCAACGACGTCCTGATAGTCGGGGCTGATGAAGACCTTGGTAAAGACGACGGCCGGATCCTCGACGTCAAGCCCCCGACGAATGTTGGAAAAGCGCAGAAACCGCGTGCCTTTTTCACAGTTGATGGCATTGGCGATGCGTTCATCGGCGGTAACAAAGCACAAATCGGTAATTTCGCGCTTGTAATCGTGCCCAAAGCGGGCGATGTCTTCCAGGCTCGAAAGCTTTTGGTGAAAGTTTGCGGCGCCTCCCGTGGAGATGACGCGTGTGCCTTCGTGCGTCTTTCGTACGATGAGACCGCGGCTTTGCAATTCGGCCAGGGCTGCGCGCACGGTGTTGCGCGAGACGTGTTCGTCGCGGGACAGCTCAAGCTCGGTGGGGAGCAGGCTTCCGAGCGGATACCGGCCGCTGCCGATGCGGCGTACCAGACGGTTGGCAAGTTTCTGCCACAGCGGTTCTCGGAGACTCATGACGTCTTGTGGGGAAATATTGGAGGACGACAAGCAATTTGTACCATCACCGAGATTCCAGGTCAAAACCTTGGATTCGTTTTCGTCCTCAGCTTCCGCCGATTTCGGCAATTTGTACCTTCATAAATTGGAGAAGGTACAAAAGGAACAAATAATAAGTATTTGAAAACAAAAGGAATTTTAATTCTAAGCCCCCGGAAATATTGATTTTTGTCAGAACAAATTTTGTCGAAATTGGCTGTCGGTTCTAGGCCTTGTGGACAATGCCTGCATGTTGAAGAACGAGGACAACGGAAAAACCTCGTTGAAATGAATGTTCCCCAAGGAGAAATAGACATGGCTTCCACCGCTATCGACAGCGTCATTCACGGCTCGATGTTCAGCACCGATGAAATGCGGGAGATCTGGTCGGACAAGAACTGGGCTCAGAAATGGCTCGACACCGAAGCCGCCCTTGCCAAGGCGCAGGCGGAGCTCGGCGTGATTCCCAAGGACAAGGCCGATACGATCTGCAAGTATGCCGACGCATCGCTGCTTGATCTTCCTTCGATCGGCGAGTTCTACAAGAGCTCGATTACGATCGTTCCGCTGCTGAAGGCCTTCAAGGCGGTGCTTCCGGACAATGCCGGGGAATTCGTGCACTGGGGCGCGACGAGTCAGGACATCGTCGACACCGGCATGGTGCTGCAGCAGCGCGAGGCCTGGCGGGTAATCGTTCGCGACATGAAGCTGTGCCTCGGGCACTGTCTTGAACTGGCCCGCAAGTATCGCAATACGCCGATGGCCGGTCGTACGCATGTCGTTCACGCCATTCCGATCACCTTCGGTTACAAGGCTGCCGTCTGGGCCGACGAAATCGGCCGCGAGATCGAGCGTCTTGAGGCGATGGCCGATCGTGTGTTCGTCGGCGAGATGGGGGGTGCCGTTGGTACGCTCGCCTCGCAGCCCGAGAAGGGGTTGGAGACGCAAAAGCGCATGATGGAAATTCTGGGGCTCAAGGTTCCGACCATCGCCTGGCATGTTGCACGCGACAATCAGGCCGAGTTCGTGAGCGTGCTGGCGCTGTGCGCTGGGACGCTCGGCCGCATCAACCATGAAATTCTCACGCTGCAGCGTACGGAAATTCTTGAACTTGAAGAACCGTTTTTCATGGGCAAGGTGGGATCTTCGACGATGCCCCACAAGCGCAATCCCGCGGTGCTTGAAAACGTTCTCGCGCTGTGCCGCAACGTGCGCTCGATCGCACCCTCGATCGTGGAGTCGATGGTGAGTGAAAACGAGCGTGACTGGGGCTGCTTCCTCTCGGAATGGGAGGCGATTCCTCGCGCCTGCCATCTGCTTGCCTGCGCGCTGGCCAAGAGCAAGAACATCCTCGAGAAGCTCATCGTCTATCCCAAGCATATGGAGCGCAATCTCAATGCACAGAAGGGACTCATGATGAGCGAGTGCGTGATGATGCACCTGGCGCGCAAGCTCGGGAGAATGACAGCACACGAGGTGGTCTACAAGAGCTGCATGAAGGCCTACGAGCAGGAGGTGCCGTTAAAGGACATCCTCATGCAGACCCCGGAGGTGACGCAGGCATTTACCGAAGACGAAATTGATCACATGCTCAATCCGCACACCTACATCGGGCTGGCTCCCCAGTTCGTCGACCGTGTGGTTGAACGCTGGACGTCGACGGCTGCGGCCTGAGCGCAGTGAGGACATTTTCCAAGAAAAAAGTCTCTGCCGATGCCGTGCTCCGCGCGTCGCGCGATGCCGGCATCGGAATCGGGAACGGCAGCATCAGTCAGAGGGTGCGTCGCCGGCAGTGCGGCGCAGGTCGTTGAGCCGTCCGCAAGCGCCCCGTTTGTAGCCGTTTCTTCTGTTCCAAGGAGAATTCATATGGCCCAGAAACAAATCAAGGTCTGGCAGTGGCTCATACCGCTGGCACTGCTCCTTGTCCTGTGGTTCATTCCAGCGCCTGAGGGCCTCTCGGTCAAGGCCTGGCATATGTTTGCCATCTTCGTTTCGACGATCATCGGCATTCTCTGCGCGCCGATTGCCTCGGGCGCGCTCATGATCATCGCCCTGGCGGTGACGATCTTCACCAACACGCTGAGCTTCAAGGCCGCGCTCTCGGGGCTTTCCTCCGGCACGGTCTGGATGATCTTCTCGGCCTACGTGCTTTCGCTGGGCTTCGTACAATCTGGACTCGGTCGCCGTATCGCCTACAAGATGCTGTCCTGGTTCGGCGGATCGGCGCTGGGCATCGCTTTTTCGCTCGGTACGGCCGACCTTATTCTGGCGCCGGCGATGCCGAGCGTGACGGCGCGTTCGGGCGGCATCATCCTGCCTGTGGCGAAGTCGATCAACATGGTGCTCGACTCTCAGCCCGGTCCCAAGCAGAAGCGCATCGGCGAATTCCTGATCATGACCTGCTTTCAGTTCACGCCGATTACGGGCGCGCTCTTCATGACGGGCATGGCGGCCAATCCGTTGTGCGCAACGCTTGCCAAGGAAGGTCTTGGCATTGAGATGAGCTGGGTGGGGTGGTTCTGGGCTGCTCTCGTTCCGGCGTTGATCTGCTTTTTCGTCATGCCTCTGCTTTCCTACAAGGTCCTCAATCCTGAGCTCAAGCACACGCCGGAGGCCAAGGAAATGGGACGCCGCGAGCTCAAGGCCATGGGGCCGATGAGTCGACGGGAAAAGTGGGTTGCCGTGGGCTTTGTCATCGCGCTCATCGGCTGGGGAACGACGATGCTCACGGGGCTTAATGCCAATGCCATCGGCATCGGTCTGGCGGCCTTTCTGTTTGTCACTGGCGCCGTTCAATGGAAGGAAGTGCTTGCTGACAAGGCGGCCTGGGATACCGTGATCTGGTTCGGCGTGATCATTTCCCTGGCGACGGGACTCACGAGCCTCGGGTTCGTCAAGTGGATGTCCGCGGGCTTTACCTCGATGCTCGTCGGCATGGACTGGATCACCGCCTTCCTCGTGCTCGGCTTTGCCTACATCTATCTGCACTACGTCTTTGCCACTGCTTCAGGACATGTCGCTGCCATGTACGTGCCGTTCTGCGCGGTGGCGATCGGCGCCGGGGCGCCGCCGATGATGGTGGCGATCTGCTTTAGCATCTTCTCGAACTTCATGTGGGGCATCACCGAATATGCGGGTGGTCCCGGACCGATCTATTTCGGGCAAGGGTACTTTGAGCGGCCTCGCTTCTACAAGCTCAATTTCCTGCTCGTGACGACTTCGGTCATCATCGTCTTTGCCGCGGGCATGGGGTGGTGGAAGCTGATCGGGCTGTACTGATCCAAAACCACGTGCTGATTAATGCCGGTGCAGCGGCCGATGTGCGCGTCGCCGGTTTCTGAAAAAGGGCCGGTCTCGAAGTAAATTTCCGGGGCCGGTCTTTCGTCGTTGGGATAGCAGTTTGTCGGAATGGTCGGATCGGAACTTACTGCGAGATTGCGACGATGTTCCCTGTCGAGCGTTGCTGCGTCGTTCTCAGGATGCTCAAGCGCTTTGCCCAGGACTGTCGTCGCACGTGTGGTTGGATCAAATTACCTGTTGCGGGGCGCTTTGAGACGTAGCCTGAAGCCCAAATGCAGATCGGCAGATCGACTTCGGTGAGATTGGCGTCACGACCGTTGGTGCACCCGTGCGCGTGCACTTCTTTGTCACGATTCTCAGCTATTCACGCCGTATCTGTGTCAGGGCTTTCGAGCATGAGACGCAAGATGCCTGGTTCGACGACATCGAAGAGGCCTTTTAATACCACGGTTGTGCGTTTCGCGTCATTGTCGGCGACAACGCCCGTTCGTAAAAGAACTTTAATTTTTTTGGGGGAAAGTGGTTCCGGACGCTGGCGTTTTGTTGCTCAACACTCTTGTCGCTTGACTGCTGAGCAGGTCGTCCATACGCACCAGATGCACGTAGGGGTCACGCTGCGCAAGCTCTACAACAGGATCTTCGAATCCGCTGCGTGAGAACAACCAATAGTGGAACACTGTGTCGTCGTGCATAGGAAGGCAGATACTTTTTGCCTGCAGCAAGCGTAGGACCTTCATGCCGATTTTTTCGTTCCGATACTTGCATTCCCCCACAAGACAGTGACGGCGATCATGATCTGCTCCCACAATGTCAATCTCGGTGCTTTTATCCCACCAACGTCCCAGTTCAGTTGGTAGGAAAGGAAGCTGCCCGGCATACCGGAGACGAATCAGGTATTGCCGGCACACCTCCTCGAAAGCCTCTGAGGCAAACTCGGAAAAGAAAGGCTCAACCGAAGCGTTCCATTCCGACATCGCTTCGGCTCGAGTCATGATGGGGACTGGGTTCTTCGCAAGAAAGCGAAACCAGAATTTCAGACAGTGATCGGCAATGCGATAAAGCCCCCTGGAGGCATTGCTCATATCTCCTGCACCGGCAAAGACAGGAAATTCTCTTTCGATCAGATCCATGTCTTCGAGAACCGTAAGGTACTTTGTAAGGTTGCGGGAATCCGCCATGCTCTTTTGAGCGATTTCATTTCGGGAAGTCGCACCAAAGGCGATGGCTTGGAGAATCGCGTTGTATGTCGAAGGATCACGGAATTCCTGACGCAGCACGGATTGAGCCTCATCATTGAGAAAACCATTTTCCCTGAGCAGGTTGGTCGCAAGGTTTTCCGTCATGGAACGCTGAGGGTTGATCCCTTGCTAAAAATACGGGATGCCGCCCAAAACGGCATAACCGCGAAAGACATCGTCGGCAGTGCTGTTGGGAACGAATTGTGCCGTTGTTTGGAAGGGGAGCGGGCGCACTTTCATGATGGTACGGGCTCGCCCGAACAAGGGATTCTTCTCGCCCAAAACTTCCTTGGCAATAAAGGAGACGGCACTGCCGCAAAGGATGAGGAAAATGTTTTTTCGTGAGAGCTCTTCATCCCAAAGAACCTGCAGTTCCGAAAGAATGCTCGGCCGCCCTTTCGCAATGTATGGAAATTCGTCAATGACGATGACCTTGCGGGAATCGCAGGTGAGATCGGTCAGTTCCCGCAAGGCCGCCGGCCAATCGAGGAACCGCTGTTGGGGATTGTGATTGGATGCTCCGACAGCCTGCGAAAACGTTTCGAGCTGAAAGTCGTCCTTCCAGGCTCTCGCCGTATAGAAAAATACCGGCTTTTTTTCGCAGAATTTTCGAATCAGCGCCGTCTTTCCAATGCGCCGACGTCCGTAAATGATGGCTATTTCAGCGGTCGGACTTTCGTACGCATTCTGAAGAGTTTCTATTTCTCCGGTGCGTCCAAAAAATTCACTGTCACTCATGGTCGATCCTTAATCGAAGAATCGCATATTTCAAAATGCATTTTTACAGTATGCCGTATTGTAAACCGCAAGTCTGTAATACGCCGTATTTAAAAGCGCATGACTTGCAGAAACGTAGGGGGTCGCGCGCAGACAATTGCGCCGACCTGATTTTCGCAGACCATGGTGGAAGGGGGCCTACGCTGGGCTCCTTCACGAAGGCCCCGCTAGTTTTTTGTCATTGGATCTTTCCTTCCTTTGGCTGGAAAGATCTCATTGCGTCAAAGTGGAAATTTACGCTTGCGTCTGAGAACAAAATTTCTGACGCTCTTATTTCCGATCGACGTGGTCGTGATGAAATCCGACGCCGGACAAGGGAAAGGAAGTCAGGTATGTAAGTGGATTTTGTAAATGCCCGCAAGCAAATTGGGGCGACTGGACATCCTCAAAAGATAGGCTTCACTTAGGGTGAGGCGGTCTTTGAACCTGTTCCCTGCAAATGGCTGCAAGCAAATTTGGGCGATCGGAGGCCA
>ENA-UOJV01000802-UOJV01000802.1-human-gut-metagenome-genome-assembly--contig:-C82-NODE-802-length-41403-cov-12.011367_pt1 | contig 41403 bp, 12 predicted proteins | sample MGYA00242356_ERZ723903 | MGnify/ENA metagenome assembly ERZ723903
CTTCAGACGTATTCTGTATCGGAAAATTAAAATCAGGGCCTCAGAAGACGATTTTGAAAAAACTTACGTTTTATCAGGCTGTTATCGTCTTTTGCAAGCTTCTGTCCCGTTTGTGCCTTACAATGGCCATGTACGCGCAGAAAAATGATCCATTTCCGGCGTTCAGATGGTAGCGTGATACATGCGTTCGTAGAGGCGTTCTTCTTCTGGTGTTGCGAGGCTCGATCTGAAGACAACGTGTCCCGTATCTCCGTCCGGCGGAACGGGCGGCGTTCCCATCTTTTCCGTCCGGGGCTTCTCCTGGGCGTTCTTTCCTGCGGCCGTGAGCTGCTGGGCGCGGAGCAGGCCGCGGGCTGCCAGACAGTGATGGAACTGGCGGGCCGTACCGGCTCCTCCGTCAAAAAAGCGCACGTCTCCCAGCACTCTGCGGATTTGATTTTTAATGAAGGGGTAGTGGGTGCAGCCAAGGACGACGGCGTCGACTTTGCCGCGGTATTTGCCGATGAAGCCTTCAAGCATGTCGGTCAGGTCGGGCGCATCCAGATTGCCTTTTTCGATCCTGCCGGCCAGGCCGCAGCACATGACCGGGATGAACTCCGCCTCGCCGGCGAGACGTCCGGAAAGCCTGGCGTAGTTTTCCAGTTTCAGTGTGGCCGGCGTGGCCATGACAAGAATTTTGCCGTGCGGACAGGCTTCAGCTGCCGGTTTGATAGCCGGCTCTATGCCTATGACTGGCAGATGAGGCTGGTACTTCTGGCGTACCTCGGCTGCCGCAGCGCTGGTCGCCGTATTGCAGGCAATGACAATTGCCTTGACGCCGGCCTCCGCGAGGCGGTCTATGCCCTTCATGGTCAGTTTCCGGATTTCACCGGGCGTCTTTTCACCGTAGGGAGCGTGAAGAGAATCTCCGAAAAAGAGATAGTTCTCGTCAGGAACTTCTTTCACGAGTTCCTTCAGAACGCTGATGCCGCCCACTCCGGAGTCGAAGACACCGACATAGCCGTCATATCTGTGTTTGAGAGAATCTTCTGCCTGCTGTAAACGATCTGCGCTCATGTCCGCCGCGACTATCCTTTGAATTTCGCCTCCCTCTGCGTGTGCGGCAAATATGCCGTGGAGACAGGGCGGCCAGCCGGGGAAGCAAAGCGGCCGCAACGTCCACCCCTGTGAAACCTGTGAGGTTCGGATGGAACCTGTGAAGATCTAAACTCTCTTCCCCGGCTTGACAAGCAGGACTGAAGCGGAAATCGGAGATCAGGATAGTTCCTTCCGATGGCTGCGTGTTTCCTCCAGTCCTGTGATACTGTTGCGGGACGCCCCCTTTTTTCTGCGGGCGGCTTCTTCCCGGAGAGGGGAAACAGCCAGCGGGTACGGGACAGACAGGAATTGCTTCAACTACACTGGCCCAGGTGTTTATTTTTTTAAACGTGCGGTGAGGACGGCAGAAACATGATGATCTGTACTTCCGGAGAGAGGGAATACGCTGGGATTTCCGGCATACCGGCCTCCGGAGATGCACAGACCGCAGAAGGATACGCGATATTACTGATCCCGTATCGGAATGTTACCCCTGCACGTGAAATGAAAACTCTCACCGTATAGCCGTTCAACCGGGTAATGGGGCCCGTTTGGGAAAGAACGACGAAGGAAGGAGGGCCGCTTACACAGGGTACGCGGCTCTCCTTTGATTCCACATTTCGGGAGCGCATCAGAAACTGGCGGTGAGGATGTTGATGTCGTCCTGCTGCGTGAGGTCGACGAAGCCATGGATCACGCCGCCGCGGCAGGCGGCGCGGGCCATTTCCGGGAATTTGTCCGTGCCCGTGACGCCGCATTCGCTGAGACGCGATTTGAGGCCGCAGGTTTCGAAGAAGAGTTTCCTCAGTCTGGCAATGACCTGGTGTCCCGCTTCCATGGGGTCGAGATCCGGGGAGAGCCCGAAGACGTTTACCGCGAGCTCATGGTAAAGATGCGCGGATTTTTCATTGAGGCAGTACTCGAGGTAGTGGGGGAGAATGATGGCGAGACCGAGTCCGTGGGTAATGTCGTATTTCGCGGAGACTTCGTCCTCAATCCAGTGACACATGAAGGGCGTGCCGTTCGTGGGCCCGAAGGTGAAACGGTTGAGGGCCCAGGAAGAAGCCCACATGATGTTTCCCTGGCTTCGTAGTTGTCGGGCTCCTTCATGACCACGGGGATGAAATGAAGGATGGTCTTCATGAACCCTTCCATGACCCTGTCGAGAACATAAAGGTTGGGGCGCATGAAATAGACTTCAAGGTAATGGATGAAGGCATCGATGGCGCCGCATGCGGTCTGGTAGGGACTCACGGTAAAGGCCTCTGTGGGATCGAGAAACGAGGCCGCGGGATAGAGCGCAGGATTGCCGAAGAAGGTCTTCTCCCTGGTTTCGATATTGTTGACTATGCCAAGGCAGTCCATATCCGTCCCCGTGCCGGATATGGTCGAGATGGTCACGATGGGCAGAAATTTTTTCATCTGCGCCCTGCCAGTGAGAAAATCCCAGCAGGTGCCATTGTGAAAAACAGTGGGGCTTGTCAGCTTCGCGCAGTCTGTGACGCTGCCGCCGCCCACGGCGAGGAGCACGTCTATGTTTTTGTCCCGGCAGATTCCGGCAGCGCGGTCTACTGTCGTATGCCGCGGGTTGGGTTCCACGCCGCCCATTTCAAAAAGCGTCAGACCGGCGGATTTGACCTGTTCCAGGATGGAGGCATAGAGCGGCGTCGATTTCAGCCTCTCGCTCCCGTAGATGAGCAGAATGCGGCTGCCGTGCTTCGCGAGCTCAGCACCCAATTTCTGAATCTGGTTGTCTTCGAAAAAAATGTGAGTCGGAACGTGGTATTCGAAATTCGCGTTGTTCATGAAGTTTTCCTCCTGTCCAAAGGTCTGCTCTGGCCTGTTCTGTCACCGCAAAGAGAAATACGCCATCCCGTTCCTGAGAAGGAATGTCTGATCCTCTCTCTTTTTGTGCAGGATTGTGTCGGAATGCTGAGGTGGACGTCACGGAAGACTTTACCTCCCGGGGCATGACAGATTCTCTCCTTTGTAAGCGGGGCAGCGTATCGTTTTGTCCGCCCAAGGCGGGAAGTTTCTGACGCCCTTTTTTCGTCAGTTATTCCGATGGCGGTCCGTCTTTTGTCGTCAGAGCCAGGGCGCCGCCGGAGGGAGAGCCTCTGCGTGAGGCGCAAAAAAGAACCGGAAACCGTGGCTTCAATCCGGTTTCCGGTTTTTTACGCCCTGGGGGGAACAGGCCGGGGCTTTTTTGGTTGGGAAAAATATTAGCGCTGCAGCTGGCTCTGCGTGAAGAGTTCGGGATCAAGACCCACGTTGTATTTTACCTCTTTCCAGAGGACTGTGGTGACGGAACCGCCGTCAGCGCGCTCGAGACGGACATGCATATTTGTCCAGATTCCGTCGATTTTGCGGCAGTCGCTGAAATACATGGTTTTTACGAGCTTCTCATGCTTGTCGTAGTATTCCATCTTAAGACGCAGATAGTTGTCCTTGCGTACCCACTGCTTATGCTTGGAATACTGGGTCTTCTTTTCGGGTTTGGGGTAACGCTCGAGGATATAGCAGTCTATGCCGTCGACGACTTCGCTTCCCTTGAGGCTGTACGTGTAATCCTCAACGTCGTCCATGTTCTCAATGTCTTCGTTGGTGTAGTCGCTGCGCATGAACGAGGCGAATTTGCTGGAACCGCTAATGCGGCGGACGAGGCTTTCAGAAGGCAGGTACACCCAGAGATCATCGTCCTTGTCCGTGCCTCTGTACGTCCATTCCAGATATTTGGTTCCTTTGACTTCTGCGGGGCTGTTGAAGACGAAGAGGTTGCGTTCCTCAACATCCTTGTTGCTTTCATCAGTATAGGTTTCAAAGTCGCGCACGAGAGTCTGACTGCCCCGTTTGATTTCCATATGGCCCAGGCTCACGGAGTCCTTACTGGTATCCACACCATCCATAAGTACGGCGAGATCATAGCCTGTCATGGCTTTTGTTTCTGCCGCCTGAGCGGGAGAAAAGGCAAACAGGCCGAGCAGAGCCAGAACTCCGGGTTTCAAAAAATTCATACAGCCTCCAGAATGATAAAAACTTTTTCCGCCGTCCCCTCAGGGGAGGACGTTCCGCAAGCCCTCATTTTCAGAGGAAGGGCAGTGCCCGGGCAAAATGTCTCCGCGTCGTATGATGCTCCCCGGGGAGGGGTCCCGGGGAGCAAATGCCGTGGAAATCCAGATTCCGCCGCTTTTTTTCCTCCCGCGGTTGTTTCCGGCACCGTTGTGTTTTTCTTTCGTACAGGGCTTTTTTATATGATTTGAAATTGAATGTCAATTTCAAATAACAAAAATATGTATTTTTCTTATTTTTTCGTTCCGGCCGGAGCAGCAGAGCTCAGCCCGAAAGGGAGAGGCTGCTGTCTGAAGGCTTTTCCGGAAAAAATATCCAGCGGGGCGAATGGCCCGTGCCAGACAAAGGGCAGCCCTGCGAGGGACATGGGGAGGGCGGCGGCCGCGCTGTACCCGCCGGGCAGGCTGAAGGCCGGAACCCACCAGGTTTTAGGAGGAACCGGAGCACCGGGAAGAACCCGTACAACAGGTTCACCGGGGCGGCAGGCGGCGGCTATGTTCCCGAGGCCCACGCCGAGTCCCTGGCCGCAGGCCTTCCCCACGGATTCCTTGCGCACCCAGAGCGTAAAAAACGCGTCGCGCCGGGCAGATGCGGAGAGTTCAGCAAGCGCGAGGCGTTCCTGCAGCGTAAAATAGGAGGCCACGCCAACGGGATCGGTCTGCCTGCCATGCCATTCGATATCGCACCCCAGGGGGCCTGAAGGGGAAAGAGCGAGTAGCCCCAGGGACTGGCTGTGGGAAATGCTGAAGGAGATATCTCCCCACCGTGGTTTGCCCCACGGGCCATAGGCAAAGGTGATGCTTTGAGCGTTCAGACCCGGAATCCGTGAAGCGATGACGGATTTAACGCAGGCCCGGCACACAGCGAAATGACGCCTGTCAGATGCCCGGACGAAGCGCGCGGCCCGGAGCCTCTCTTCCTCATTCAGAAGATCCATGGAAAGGCGTTCCGCCTCTTCCCCGGAGTCCAGATCAAAGAGCCAGAGTTCGAGGGATGCCGGTCTGGCTGATTCACTCACGTTTCTGCTCCCTGGAAACACCATGTTCCCCCCGGTACGCAGGCAGGGCCTGTTTCCGTATTCTGTCCGGCAGCCTTTCCCTGCGCGCTTTGCGTGAGAGGCGCATCGCCCGCGAAACGTACTCATCAGAAAGAATATTTTACGCCGAAATAAAAATGATCGTTCTTGTCATACTGACCGAGGTCATTGCTTTTGCCGCCGCTGAAGAACATGTAGCCTGCCGTGAAACGCAGATGATCATCGTATTCGTACTCACCGAAGACTTCCACGCAGGCATCATCGTTGTTGGCGAAGTACTCGCCGCGTACGCCTGCCGTAAGCGCATCATCGAGATATTTGTCCGAGACGGACCAGGTTGCTCCGTAGCGTTCCCTGTCCTTGCCGCGTACCTTCTTCCCGTCGTAGGAGGAGAAGAAGGTCTGCAGGTTCACGTTAAGGTTTGTGAGGAACATTCTGTCCCAGCCGATGATGGCTTCGTAGTCGTTGCGGCGCTCTATGTCGATATCGTCGGACTGGAAGGGATAGTTGTGACGGAGCGTGAATTCAGTGCGCAGTGTGGATTTCAGTATGGAGACGGCCGAGCTCAGGCCAAAGGCCTCGAAGGTTTTGTATGTCTCGTGAATGGTCGCCGACATGTTCTGATAATCGATGCCCGCCGTGTAAAGAGGCTTGTGCTCATAGCCTTTGAAGAACATGAAGGCGAGATCGTAGCCGGACTGGAAGAATTTCAGGCGGCCGGCGAATTCGGGCTCGAAAGGACCGTTGTCATATTTGCGGCCTACGAGTCCCTCCCCGACGTAATGCCTGAGTTCCCTGAGCCCTTTGTCTTCCCAGGGGGATCCGTATTCGGCGAGGCGGGAAAAGCGGGGAAAGGGGACGCAGATGAGGTCGAGAAGGCCGAGTCCTTTGAGGCTCACGCGCAGATCCGCGGCACCAACGGAGAGCCGCTGCGTGGAGCGGCCCGTGGCTATGGGATTGCGGTAGTCGATGGGGTTGATAAGATCGAAGGTGCTTAACGCGTCGGCCTCACCCCAGCGTATCTGCTGCATGCCGACGATGAGATCCGCGTAATGGGTATCGATGGTGAGGTAGGCTTCGCCCACTTCAGGCGTGACAACAGGTTCCCGTGAGTGCCAGCGTCCGGTGACGGAAAGATCGGTATCCACGTACCCGCTCGCAAAGCCTCTGATCCAGGAGCCCTGGTTGAAACGGGTCTCAAGCCCAACCCTCTGGATGGCGGCCAGGGGATTTTCCTTGTGCACGGACTGTCTGTATGTCGACTGGAGGTAGCCCGAGAAGGCGAACCTGTCTTTAATGGCGTCTGTCAGGGACGCGCCCTGTACGGAGAGGGCTCCTGTGAAGATAAGACCGGCCAGGACAGATCCCATGGCTGTGAGGGAAAGGTACAGGGGGATGCGCCTCCTGAACTTTTTTAGGGTGGTTTTTTTTGCCTCTCTCTTCCTGCGGGGCCGGCGGCCGGCTCCGCGGGAAGTTCCTGTCTCCCTGTCACGTAATACTTTCATCTAAGCTGCTATCCTTTATTTTTTCGCTTTACCCATGGCCCTGAACACATAAAGCAGCGCTGGAGAGAAGGTCAGGTCGGCGAGGCATCCCCAGAAGAAGGCGGCTGCGCCAAGGAGCCCGAACTGCCCTGTGGTCCGCACGACGGAAAGTTCAAAAAGCAGAAAGCCCAGAACGAGAGAGATCGACGTGAAGACAACGGGGTGTCCGACGCTGTCCACTGTTTTCAGAAGGGTAGAGTGATAGTCGTGCTTTTCCCTGAAGAACCGTTTGAAGGTGACGTAGAAGTGCGTCGTGTCGTCGACGGTGACGCCGATGATGACAGAGGAAAAAATCATCAGCACGATACTCATGTTGAAACCGAGCACGCCCATGAGTCCCATGGGAATAAGGATGGGCACGATGTTCGGAAGCATGCTGAGGAGGCCGAGCTTCACGGATCTGAGGCAGATCATCATCATGGCGCAGATAGAGATGAGGGCGCAGAGGAAACTGTCCGCCTGCCCCGCGCTGACGTAGTCGGAGATGTCCGACACAAAGGCCATCTGGCCTGTGTACTCCACCTTCAGACGCCCCTGGAGCTCGTTCGCGACGAAGTTGTCCATGTTCCGGATAAAGGCCTTCACTTCCTGCGTGCCCATATTGCGGGTCTGCACGTGAATTCTCGCCACGTCGCTCAGGAAACTCAGTTCACGATCGAGGTTTTTGCCTCCGGACGTCTCGTAGAAGAAGAGGTACTCGTCACAGTTTTTCTGCTCTGAGGGGAGAACATCGTTCTCCGGACGGCCTTCATGCAGGACAAAGTTAATGCGGCGGATGATGTCCACCAGGCTGTGTGTCTTGACGCAGCCTGGCAGGGTCTCCGTGTAGCGCTGCAGGCGCTCCACGTCCTGCAGGAATGTCAGTTCCCGGGCTCCGTTTTCCCTTCCGCTGTCAGCCATGATGTCGAGAGACATGGATCCGCCGAAGTCGCTGTCAAAGAAATCGTAGTCCTGACGCAGTTTTTCGGACGTGCTGATGTCCTTGATCGTGTTCGTCTCGATGACAACGCTCTGATAAAGCCAGACGCCGAGGGCACCGGTGCCGACAAAGAAAAAAATGACAAAATACGCGTGATCGATGGACCACGTGGTGAGTTTTTCAAGAGCGCGGCCCATACCGTTGAGAAAACGGCTGTGGCGTTCCTTTTTAAGGACGTTTCCCGTTTCAGGATGGATTGAGTAGATGATGGGGGTCAGCGTGATGCTCAGGATAAAGGCCAGCCCTACGCCGATCGCGGAATACACGCCGGCCATCCGGATTGGCGCGATGTCTGTCGCGAGGAAGGACATGAAGCCCATCATGGTGGTCAGGGAGGTGAAGAGGCACGGAATGAACACGCTGCGTATGGTGTGGGTCAGGGCATCGCCGTGAGGCATGCCGTTTATTCTGTTCAGGTGATAGCTCGCGACGATGTGCACCGTGTCACCGAGACAGACGGAAAAGAGCATGGTGGGCAGCATGATGTCCATCATAGAGACCTTCCAGCCGGCGAGACTGATGATGCCCATGGTCATAATAATGCTCAGGAGTATGACCAGAACGGGGGCCAGGACTGCCCTGATCCCATTCCCGAGCATAAAGAGGAGCACGCTCTGGATGATGAGGCACACTGCCACGAGCTTGAGCGTCTCCCTGGCCGTAATGCGGTCACTTTCATAGTCCTGCACTGGCGTACCGGCGAGGTGCGTCTCATACTTCGCGAACTCGGGCCGCTGCAGGACTTTTTCGACGGCCGGCGCGATCAGCTTTCTCGGATCCTTTACATTGTCCGGATATCGTTCGCATTCCAGAACTATGGTGGCGATGCGGCTGTCCGGGGAAACAAGAACATTGACGAAATCGTTGAGTTTCAGAACCTCAGCTTTGAACTCGTCGATGGGGGCCTGGTCGTCCGGAATTTTCTCAAGGCCCGGACCGGCCGCGATATGATCGCCTTCGGGACGTATGTACTCGGCTGAACCGAGCCATTTTACCTCGCGGAGGAAGGGGACATCCTTCTCGAGGGCGTCAGCGAGAGATTTGAGCATCAGCATATTGCTGCGCTCAAAGACGTCCCCGCCGGGCCGGACCGCCACGTAGACATAATCCTCGTTGCCGAAGAGTTCGCGGAAGCGGTGTATGGCAATAACGGCGGGGTCGTCTTCGAGGAAGAAGGATTCATCGGAATTATCCGAACGGATATCCTTCATGAGATACACGGAACCCGCGGCAAGGATGAGAATGACGGCCAGGATGAGCCAGCGCCACGCGCTGAGAAATTCAGTGAACCAGCGGGCCCTGGCCATGGCCGCCTGCTCTCCTGCTTCAAGGTTCATAGGGTTTTCTCCACAGCTTTTTCAATAAGTTCCCTCAGGATGGGAAGATAGAGGCTGTCATGCATTTTGAGGAAGACGTGATCGCCGGGGAGCATGTGCGCCTCGAAATCGGCGCTTGTGTGCTCCCGCCATTTTTCGAGTTCGGGGGCGGTCACTTCACTGTCCTCCATGCCGGAGAAAGCACGCATGGGAACGGACAGGCGCTGGGTGGTCACATAACTTTCATCAACGGCGAAGTCGGCGCGCAGAAGGGGCCGTAAGAGCCGCATGAAGTCGGGATCACGCAGGATAGCCTCGGGAGTGCCGGAAAGGTGCCTGAGTTCGTTGTCGAAGTCCCTGTCCGGATATGTGCTTACGAGGCGGGCCGGCGGGGTGGAAGGGGCACGGCTGCCGGAGACAATGAGGAGCAGGGGGGGGCGCCCCTGTTCCTCCAGGCGGCGGGCCGTCTCAAAGGCGATTTTGGCACCCATGCTGTGGCCGTAGATAATGCACGGGGCGTCAAACCATCCCCCGTCTTCCCCGGCCTCGAACATGGCATCGCAGAGGCTCTTCACGCTGTAGTACCTCGGCTCCCGGATTCGCTCCTCGCGGCCCGGGAGCTGAACGGCATACAGGTCCACGGCAGAGCCAAGCGCGCGTCCCCAGTTGCGGTAAATGGACGCTCCGCCCCCGGCGAAGGGGAAGCAGAACATGCGCGGCCTGACCCTGCCGCCGGTCTCTTCCTGATTATGGACGAGCCAATCGGACCTGAGTGTCATTTTAGCTGTTCCTCCCGTTTTCAGAGCCGGATTCGGTGATCTGGCGGATGCCGGCTGCGATACGGCTGACGTCTTCCTCTGATTTCAGGAGATGCCAGTGGTCATGGCTGACAGGCACCACGGTGAAGGGTCCGTCAGTGAGAGAGCGCCAGTATTCAACGCTTTCGTCCTTCTGGCCCTCGCCTCTGATGTAGAGCACGGCGTGACCGGAGAGGGGCTTCGGCTGGTAGTGCCAGAGGGCCTCAACGTTGGCGAGCCCCACCTTAATGATGCGGCTGACCTGTTCCTGAACGGCCTGGCTTCCCTCGGGAACGAGGCCGTCCATTTCCATGGCCTTTGTGAAGACGCGGAGCTGGCTTTCCCTGTCGAGGCTGTCAAAAGCGGAAGGTTCGAAGCACATGGACTTCACGACGCCCACGGCGTCCGGGAAGACCTGTTCCATGAGAGACATGAAACTCGTGCGTCTCCTGCCGTACTGCTCATCCCAGAGCTTCTTGGACGGCGGGTCAATGAGCACGAGAGGCTGTCTGTTGCCGTTGCCAGTCCTGACGGCAAGCTCCCAGGCGATAAAGGCGCCCATGGACCAGCCTCCGAACACAGCGCTGTCAGGAGCAACCTTCTGCGTGAGGTCACTCAGGTAGTTTTCCGTCATGACACTGAAGTCCGTGACAGGCTGACATTCGCCGCCAAGGCCCCGGCTCTGCAGGGCGCAGAAGTTCCACTCCGGCAGAGCGGCGGAGAGTCTGGCGTAGGATGTCACGATGCCTTCGCAGGGATGCCCGAAGAGAAGCGTCCTGCTGCTCCCCGCCTCGTTCAGAATGACAAGGGAACCGCCCCTGTCGTTCTTTCTGGACTCGATAAGAGCGGCTTCTCCGGCAATGGTCGGCTGCTGCATCAGATCCCTGAGCGTGAACCTGCGTCCGAAGGTTTTCTGGAGTCCTTTCAGAAGCTGGAAGGCTGACAGGGAGTCACCGCCGCAGTGGAAGAAGCTTTCCTCCACGCTGACACTGTCGAGGGAAAGGACCTCTTTCCAGATGGCGGCGATAGTCTTTTCCGTTTCCGTACGGGGCGCCACGGTCACGGCCGGTCTGGAAGGCCCGCGGCCGGAAGCGGCGGCAAGGGCTTTGCGGTCAGTCTTGCCATTGGCGGAAAGCGGCATGCTTTCGAGGAGATGCCAGCCTGAAGGCACCATGTAGCCGGGAACGCTTTCCCGGGTCCAGTTTTCCAGAACTTCGGGAGTAAAGCGCGACACGGATTCCGGTCCGGAGCTCACGAAAACCTCGAGACCGAGGAAGCCTTCCAGGGAATCTTCCTTCACGAACCAGACCGGAGCGGAAAGCCCCTGTTCGGTGAAGACCTTCGTCCACTCTTCACGCGAGGGGATGGGGTTCTCCAGGCGCAGATCCGCGTCGTTCGCGTTCTCATAGCCCTGTTGCAGACCCTGCGACAGATCAAGAGGCAGCTGGAAGGAGGACTGATCCTCTATGAGGAGGATGCCGGAGGGGGCAAGCATGCGTTTCAGGGCGGTCAGCGATTTGCGCATGTCTTTCACATCGTGCAGGGCGCCCACAGCGAGGATCATGTCATAGCTGTGGGCTTCGCGGCCCTGCAGTTCAGGCTCCACATCGAGGTCGAAGAGGCCGTAATTCACGAAGTCATATTCGGAAAAGGCCTTCTCAGCCGCGGTGAGGAAGAAGCGGGAGATATCGGTGAAGTCATAGGTGACGTTCTTTCCCGAGAGGGCGGGGAGAATATGGCGTGTTACCGAGCCATACCCGGCGCCGACCTCAAGGATGCGGTACGGCCTGCCGCCCGCGTTTTCGACAGCCCTGACGGCGATGTCGGCAGTGAGGCGGTTGCACGCAGCGGGCACCTTCTGGTAGAGGGCCGGGACGATTTCGTCCGTATAGAGCTCGCCGGAGTGTTTATCTTCCTTCAGAATGGCGGGGAGATCCGTGACGGTCTTCACCAGGATGGTCCCGAACCTTGGGGCGAACTTCATCTCCTCAAGGCAGCCGAGCGCGTTTCTGAGGCAGCCGTCAAAGGAAGGCGGCGTGCCGCAGGGCGCGTACATCCCTTTGTCGTCGACGGCGATGATGCCGCGGGAAGAGAGGGCGGTCAGCGCGCGGTGGAGCCACTTGGTATAGCGTTTTGCTGCGCCGGATTCGCTGATGAAGTCTTCAAGTCCCGTCCATTTCCTGTCGTAGAGACCGAGAGCCCGCAGAGCCCGCTCGGCCGCGGCAAGATAAAGGTCTGAGAGACCGTTCCACATTTTTTTGAAGATTTCAGGGTCGAAGTCAGTCAATGACTCCGTGTTCCCGGCAGCCTTCATAAGGTCGTCAGTCAGCTGGCTGGGGGCTTCCTCAGTCCGCATGATCATGCCGGCCTTTTCCGGTTCGGCTTCCAGGAAGGCGGTAAGTTGCTTTTCGCCGCCCTGTCCGTTTTCAACGATGACGGCAGCGCGCTTCACGGCCGGGTGATCCCTGAGCACGGATTCGACTTCGCCAAGTTCGATACGGTAGCCGTGCACCTTTACCTGCGTGTCCAGACGGCCCAGGAATTCAATGGTGCCGTCGGGGTGGTAGCGGGCGGTGTCGCCGGTTTTGTACATGCGCGGGTGTTTTTCCGTGGCGGGAAGGAAGGCAGCGGCGGTCTTTTCAGGATCGTTCCAGTAGCCTGTGGCGAGTCCCGCGCCAAGGATGTAGAGGTCGCCGGGCACCCAGTCGGGACGGTCCGTGAGGTGTCCGTCAAGGATGGCGAAGGCCTGGTTCGCGAGAGGCGTTCCGTAGGGAACCGAGGTCCATGCCTCATCGGCGGGGCAGGTCTCATGGAAGTTTGACCAGATGGAGGCTTCCGTGGCGCCGCCCATGGCCATGACCTTCAGGCCGGGGATGTTCTTCTTCAGTTTCGCCGGCAGATCCCTGGGGATCCAGTCGCCGCTGAAGATGGCGAGCTTAAGCGGGAGGGGCGCGCCGTTTTCCTCCTCCACGGCGTCACAGAGAATCTGACCGAGAGCGGGAACCGTGTTCCAGAGGGTCACGCCATGCGCGCGGATGAGGGTAAGCCAGGACTGGGGCTCAAGACGTTCGTCCTCATCGGGAACGACAACGGTGCCGCCCGCCGAGAGAAGGCCGAAGATGTCGTACACCGAAAGGTCGAAGGAGAGCCGTGACACGCTGAGAACGCGATCCTGGCTGGTCACGCCGTAACGGCGGCTGACGTCAAGAATCGTGTTCATGGCGGCTTTGTGGGAAATCACGACGCCCTTGGGCTTTCCGGTGGAACCTGAGGTGTAGATGATGTAGGCGGGATCTTCCGGCCTGGCCGCGTTTTCAGGACAGACATCGCCGTCAGACGCCTTCAGGGTGTCATCGGCGGAGAGGAAGACCGTCCCTTCGGGAGCGGCGCACTTTCTGCCAATGACCGCCTTCACGCCGGCATCAGAGAGAATCTCTCCGATGCGGTTTTCGGGCTGGGCCGGATCGAGGGGCAGGTAGGCTGCGCCGGCGCGCTGAATGCCGAGACAGGCTGCGATCTGCTGCCAGCCATGAGGAAGCAGGATGGCGCAGCGATCACCGCGGCCGACGCCCTTCTCCCTGAGCTGAAGGGCCAGGGCGCGGCTTATTTCTTCCAGTTCGCCGTAGGAGAGAACCCTGTTTCTGCCGATGACGGCACAGGCTCCGGGATGGTCAGCGGCCTGTTTCAGGAAGGGCGCGTACATGAGCCCCGCGCCGAGTTCCATGGCCGTGTCGTTGACTTTCGCGCGGATGGCGAGCTGGGCTTCAGGGGCCCTGACAGGGGCGATGCTGTCCCAGAGGCTTTCGTCGCCGGCGAGGCGGGTCAGGAAGTCTGCATAGGCATTGAACATGTCTTCAATCATGCCCCTGGGGAAGAGTTCCGGCACAAAGTCGAAGACGAGCCTGAGAGCGCCGTCAACTTCGAAGAGCTGATGGTCAAGCCAGACCTGCGGCGTCTGGGAGAGGCTGCAGACCTCGCGGCCAAGCCCGCCGAGGGCGAAAGCGTCGCCTTTGGATTCCATGGAGAGGATGCTCGTGAAAATGATAGGCATAATACCGGCTGCGCTGCCGCGGCGCCGGCTCATTTCACGCAGAACGCGGATACCGCTGAAGGAGCGGTGCCCCATATCGTCCCAGAGCCTGCTCCAGAGGCGTCCGGCCATATTTTCGAAACCTGTTCCCTCGTCGAGATCCACGGCGAGAAGCGTGTTGGAGGTAAACTCGCCCACGAGCTCGTTGACCTGCCTGTGCATGGGCAGGCGGTTGAACAGCGTGAGGTTGAGGGTAAACTTCCGGTCGGCGCTCCACAGGCCGAGCACTTCGGCGAAGGCGGCAAGCGTGATGGCCGTGGGCGTGAGCCCTCTTGCCTCACCTTTCTTCCTGAGGGACAGCCACACTCCTTTGTCGATCGTCTTCATGAGGCGTCTGAACTCGGTATGCGTGAGGGCCGAGGGCTTGACAGCCAGGGGAAGCCTGGGAGCTTCGGGCAGGCTGTCGATGCGGTCCAGCCAGTATCTGCGGTCGCGTTCGAAAGTCTTCGTTTTGCGGTAACGCTCTTCGGCCAGGCGGTAGTCGCGGAAGGTGATTTCCATCTTCGGCAGTTTTGCCCCGCGTCCGGCGTAAATCTCGCCGAGTTCGTGCAGAAGGAGGCTGATGCCGTGGAAGTCGCAGAGCATGAGGTCAAAGCTGAAGTGCAGGCGGCAGACCGTATCGGAAAGTTCGGTGATTTCGATACGGAAGTTCGGCCATTTGTCCACAGCCACGACTTCGTGGGACATTTCCGCGCGCATGGCCTGGATTTTTTCTTCCACCTCCCTGCCGGAAAGCCCCCGCAGATCGTGGCGGGGAATGATGTAGGGCGGAACTTCCGCGAGAACCTGCTGGTGCTCACTGTCAAGGATGACCGTGCGCAGGATGGACTGGCGGGCGATGAGTTCGTTCCAGGCCTTCTCATAGCGGTCGTAATCGATATTCTGGGCTTCGGCCTCGAAGTAGAAGTGACAGCTGACGCCGCCCAGGGCGAGGCCGTCGCTGCCGCGGCCGATCCAGTAAGCCTGCTGCATATCGGAGAGAGGAAAGGGATCGCAGGCGTGCTCCGGATCCGGGACAAGGAGACCGGAAAGGGGCGAATCCGCTTCATTTTCCTTTTCAGGCTTTTTGGTTTCTCCGGCCGTGTCCGGACCGAGGTCATGGGCAAATTTCTCAGCCATGGCCTGGACTGTGGGACGCGCGGAAACCTCATGAGGCGCGATGCGGATTTTGAGGTCGCGGCTGATGCGCTGGAAGAGGTCGAGGCTGATCAGGGAATCCATGCCGAGGCTCGTCAGGTTGACGTCATCGGGGATGGTATCCTCGCTGATGCGCAGGAATCCGGATATTTCCTTTCTCAGATAAGCGCGCATCCTTGTGAGGCGCTCATCCATGGGCAGGGCGCGCATTTCTTCGGCGAGCCTGCTGGTGGAAGCTTTTTCAGCCTTCTTTTCACCGGCTTTGACCCTGCCCCTGATCTCATCGAACATGGCGGCGCCGGACGTGGCCCTGAGGAGCGGGAGCATTTTGTTCCAGTCCATGCGCGTCACGACCCTGCGCGTGGCGCCGCTGCTCATGAAGGCGTCGAGAAGGGCGAGACCTGTGGCTGTATCGAAGCCTTCAACGCCCTGGCGGCGGATACGGTCAAGTATGCCGAGCCTCACGACCGTGCCGATTTCGCCCCAGGCGCCCCAGTTGACTGAGAGGCCGGGCAGAAAGTCCGCCCTGCGGGAGGCGATGAGCGCGTCGAGGAACGTGTTGGCGGCCACGTGGTTGGCCTGACCGTGCGTGCCGAAGACGGAGGCGATGGATGAGAAGACCACGAAGTGGTCGAGGGGCATGTCACGGGTCAGCTCGTTCAGAAACCAGCTGCCGTCAACCTTCGGGGAAAGAACGGCATTGAAGCGATCCCAGGTAAGCTTTTCGATGGCGTCGTCGTCAAGGAAGCCGGCGAGGTGGAAGACGCCGCGGATGGGCATGTCCTCCTGGGCTGTCATTTCGCCGAAGGCGGCCTTCATGGCGTCAAAGTCGGTTACGTCGCAGGTGAGCGGCCTGGCGTCACAGCCTGCGGCCCGGATTTTTTCAACCTGTTCCTCCTGATGGGAACCGGCTTCAGGCAGATGGCGACCAAGGAGCCAGATCCTGCCCGCGCCGCGTTCGGCGAGATGCTGGGCAAGGGCGAGGCCGACATCGCTCATGCCGCCCGTGATGACGTAGGACGCGTCATGGCGGATGCCAGTGTCACCCGGAACGAACACGTTCCTCACGACAACCTTGCCGGTATGGCGGCCTTCAAGCATGTACCTGAAAGCTTCAGCGACGGAATCCATAGTGAAGACGCGGTGCGTGAGCGGATGGTAGAAGCCCTTTCTGAAGCCTTCCATGCAGCCCGTGAAGATTTCGCGAAGCCTATTTTCGTCCTTCTGGCCGATCTTCACGAGGTCGACCGCCGTGTAGGTGATGTCGTCGCGCACGGCCTTCACTTCTTCGGGGGTGCGCACGTCGGTCTTGCCGATTTCCACGAAGCGGCCGCCCTTAACGAGGCAGCGCATGCCGGCATCGCAGAGATCCTTCACGAGGAAGTTCAGGACCACGTGTACGCCCTCACCGCCGGTATCTCTGAGAATCTCCTTCTCAAAATCCGCGGTGCGGGAGGAATAGACGTGTTTTATGCCCCAGGAGCGGAGCAGGCCGCGTTTGCGTTCCGTGCCGGCAGTGGCATAGATTTCGGCGCCCACGGCCCGGGCGATCTGAATGGCGGACTGTCCGATGCCGCCGGTGGCGGAATGCAGGAGGACGCGCTCGCCTTTCTTCAGGCCGGCCACTTCAATGAGGGAATGCCAGGAAGTCATGAAGACAGTGGGGATGCAGGACGCCTCAACGGCGCTGAAGCCCTTCGGAATGGGAGCAGTGAAGAGCTCGCGGGCGTAGAGATGGGAGGCGAACTGACCGTAGGTCGTGGTGAAGACCCTGTCGCCGGGGGCGAAGCGGGTGACGCCCTCGCCGATGGCGGTGACAGTGCCGGCGCAGTCGAGCACCATGCTCTTCATCTGGCTGGTGACGCCCATGGCGGACATGACGTTCTGGAAATTGAGGCCGTAGGCTTCGACCGCGATCTCGATTTCGCCGGGCTTGGGCGCGTGGCGGGTGAGGGGCTTCACGGCGATGTTTTCAAGGCCGCCGCCGAGGACTTCCACTTCGTAGCTGCCTTCGGGCTTTTCAAGAACCTTCGGGGTTTTGGCCGGAACTTCGTGGGCGGCGCGCACGAGGCGCGGTGAGTAGAAGACGCCGTTTCTCACGGCAGCCTTATCCTCATGCCAGCCGCGGGCGCCGGCCGCGGCGCACAGCGTGGCGGCCTGGGAAGAGAGTTCCGTCACGGGATCGAGGTCGATGATGAAGGGAGAAATCTGTCCGAGTTCCATGGCCACGGATTTCTCGAGGCCCCAGACAAGGCTCTGCGTTGGAACGGGCTGATCCGCGGCGCGCACAGCCTGCGCCTGGCAGGTGACAGCGGCGAGGCGGTTTTTTGAAGACGCGCCGCAGGCCGCGAGAGCCTGGGCGAGGAAGAGGAAGGCTTCGGCCGTATGGATTTTGAAGGGGGCTTCGCCGTTCTTTCCGGTGAAGTCGGGCACCGTGCAGTCAGGGGCCCAGAGGTAGAGGATACCCCTGGCGTCTTCCTTCGCGCTGAAGGCAGAGACGAGGTCTCTGAAAGCCTCCGGGCTGTCGGGAGCTATGGCCTGAATGCCGTCAGGGGCGTCTTCACCCGCGCAGACAGCCATCTCACAGGTGCCGCCGTCACGGGTGATTTCGTCAGAAATGGCTCTGGCAAAGTTCATATCGCGGCCGGCGAGGATGAGCCAGTGACCTTTCATGTCGTGCTTTTCAGGCGCGGCGATCTGGCGCCAGACGATGTCGTAGCAGATATCGGCGCTCTGCTGTCCGGCCCGGATCTGGTCAAGCGTGTTCCTGTTGGTGCGGCGCATGGTCAGGTTGATGATGTCGCAGACCGGCGTGCCGTCAGGAGTGTAGATGCTGAAGCTCGCCTGGAACATTTCCTTTTTGAAGGAATCGCCTTCCTTCATGACAGCGCGGCACCAGACCGTGTCCGGAGCTTTGCCGTAAAAGTTGATGCGCTCAACGCTGAAGGGCATGAATCCCTCGCCGTTGGGATCGCTGTCATCGGCGCCCATGGCGGCGACCATGCTCTGCAGGCAGCTGTCGAGCACGGCGGGATGGACAATGAATCCGCCGCCCCGGCGCGCTTCCTGGGAGTCTAGGCTCACCTCGGCGATGGCGCCGTCATCCGTGCGCCAGAGATGACGCAGACCGTGGAAGATGGGACCGTAATGAACGGTTCCGTAGGAATCGAACTTCGTGTAGAAGGCGTCGATATCAATCTCCCGGCCGCCCCGGGTGAGATTCTTCAGATTAACGTGCGCGCCCGCGGCGCTCTGCAGGGGAGCAACCTGGCCGGACACGTGCATATGCCAGCCGCCCTCCGTGTCAGCCGCGTTTCTGCTGTAGATTTCGAAATCCGCGCCGCCGTCAGACGGATTCACGAGAACCTGAACCCTGCGGGCGCCGTCATCGAGCATGAGGGCTTCGCGGAGAACCACGTTTTCAAGGCTCACTTCATCGCAGCCAAAGTAATTCATGCCGGCCGCGGCGGCGAGATCAAATTGAGCCGTGCCGGGGACGACGATATTTTTGAATACCTGATGCTGCGTGAGGAAGGGCTGGCGCTCGCCGCTTACGAGGGAGCTGTACTGGGCCGTCGCGAGAGGGGAGGCAAAGCGGCGTCCGAGCAGGATATGTCCCGTGTCCGTGCCGGAAGGTTCTCCTTCGGAGGCTTCGGAAGCGGTAATCATTTCCGTGCTGAAGGCTTCGCGTCCCTCACCGGAGCTGCGGGCGATGATGATGTGCTCATCAAGGGCCTTATCCTTAGGATCGGGGTAGCACGCGGTCCTGTCAAAGCCGGTTTTCGTGAGGAGATTGTGCCAGCGCTCAGGAGTAAGGAAAGGATTGATGCCGCGGAAATCCTGATCGTGTATCTGGCCGAGGAGGCATCCGAACGAGATTTCGAAGCCAAGTGCGGGACGCGGAAGGGTGATTTCACGGAGAAGAAGCAGGCCGCGCGAGGCGAGCAGCATGCGGATGTTCTTCACGGACTGGGTGATATCGGGGGTCGCGTGCAGGATGTTGGAGCATACGACAATATCGAATTCTCCTTCCCCGAATCCCTGCTGCAGGGGATCGCGGCTTATGTCCAGGGTGCGGTATTCGACGAAGGGGAATCCGGAGAAACGCTCCTGCCCTTTGGCCGTGAAAATGGGGGAAATATCTGTGTAGACGTAGCGCGTGCGCTCGGGCGGAAGGACGGGCAGGAGGGCGGAGGTGGTGCCGCCCGTGCCCGCGCCGATTTCAAGGATGGAAATCTTCCGGTCAAAGGGAAGGGCGTCCACTACGGACTTCAGGGCTTTCGCCATTATGCCGTTGTAGTAGCGGCTCTGGGGGGTGTCCTGATAAACCTTTTCAACGGCGTCGGAGCTGCCTCCGGGAAACATCACTTCCCTCGGGTCCTGCTTTCCTCCGAGGATGCCGCCGAGGCTCTCCCCGCAGTGCTTCATAAAAGAAAGCAGTGGCAGGTTGGCCGCGATGAAATCCTTATTGTCTGCTGTTTCTGACTGGTTGGGCATTATTATATATCTCCGCTTAGTTATTTGCTTTGATTTGTCGCGTTCTGTCTGGCAACCAGAGTGTCAACTACGGAACGGATGGTCAGATCCGGGCTCGCGGGAGAGCCGTAACGGCCTTTCCCGTCCCTTTTGAGCAAACCGTTCTCAACAAGGTCGCCGAGAAGGCGGGTAAGGAGCTGATCGAGTCCCGCGGGGAGGTGAATGGCCGCGGCGATTTCCTCCGGTGTACGGAATTTTCCGTCTGCGAAGGCGCCGAGCTTCGTGAGAGCCTCGGACGAGTAACCGGCGCAGAGTTTTTCGACCATTTCGGCCTGCCCGGCGTAGGACGCGCTGTCAGGACGATCCGGGCTTTCCCCGGATTCGGCGGCCGCGCTTCCGCAGAGACCTTCCCAGAGCGAGGCAGGAGAGGCAGCCACGGGGGCCTTCTTCGTGGCCACGCCGCTGAAAGAGTCGTCCACGAAATGCTTTGTTCCCTGGAAGGGATACAGGGGAAGATGGATGCGGCCCCAGCGCTGATCTTCGGCGAAAGCGTTCCAGTCGATCTGGCATCCTGCCGTGTAAAGATCTCCCAGCGCGGCCTGCACCTGCTGCCATTCGGGTTCCCTCGCGTGGAGGCTTGCCGTATGAACGGTGGAGGAGGCTGTGCTGGCCGCGTTCTGTTCGCGGCGGCACAGGGCGGTCAGAATGCCGCTCGGACCCACTTCAAGCCATGCTTTCGGATCAAGGGCGTCAAGGGTGTGGATGCCGTCCAGGAAGCGCACCGTGCTCCTGAGATGCCTGACCCAGTAGCCCGCATTGGAGATTTCTCCGGGCTGGGCGGAGCGGCCGGTGACGTTGCTCACAATGACAATGGAAGGATCCTGGTAGGTGACGGCGTCAGCCGCCTTCGCGAATTCGTCCAGGATGGGCTCCATGAGATCGGAGTGGAACGCGTGAGAAACGTGCAGGCTTTTTATGGTAAGCCCCATTTCCCCTGCTTTGGCTTCGACGCGGGCAAGGCCTTCGAGAGGACCCGTGAAAACGGTCTGGAATGAGCCGTTGAAGGCGGCTATGCCGACGCGGTCGGGACGCCCGGCGGCTTCAAGAAGCTTCATGGCTTCTTCCTCACCGGCGAGGAGGGCGCTCATGCCGCCGCCTGCGGGCAGGGTGGCGATGAGCCTGCCCCTCGCCGCAACGAGTTTCACGGCATCCTCAAGGCTGAAGACGCCTCCGATGCAGGCGGCCACGTACTCGCCGATGCTGTGTCCGCAGGCGGCCATGGGCTTCACGCCCAAAGCCTCCCACATTTTTGCCAGCGCGTACTCGATACTGAAGAGGGCCGGCTGCGTATAGGCCGTGTTGTCCAGAAGCTCTCCGTACTCCTTCTTCCACATGACATCGAGGAGGGGTTTTTCAAGCAGGGGATCAAAGAGGGCGGCGCAGCGGTCAAGCTCGCGGCGGAAGACAGGCTGGACGGCGTAGAGCTCCTTTCCCATGCCCGTACGCTGGGCGCCCTGGCCGGTGAAGAGAAAGACGGTCTTTTCGCCGTCGCCGGGCTGGGATGTGCGCCAGGCCTTTTTTTCGAGAATTTCGCCGAGTTTCGCGCGGAATCCGGCGCGGTTTTCCGCCGTGACGGCGAGACGCGTCGCGTGGTGCGCGCGGCCTTCCTGCGTGGTATTGCACATATCCGTGAGGTCGAGGCTGTCACCGGCGCTGTCGAGAAAAGCGCAGTAGCTTTCAGCGAGCTCGCGAAGGGGCTTTTCGCCTCTGGCTGAGAGAACGAGCAGACGGTTTGCGGCCGCGCCGGCCTTAACGGAATCCCCGCGGGCGGGAGCTTCCTGCAGGATGACGTGGGCGTTGGTGCCGCCGACGCCGAAGGAGCTTACCGCCGCGCGGCGCGGCGTCATGTCAGCCGGCCAGTCAATGGCCGTGTTGTTCACGAAGAAGGGCGTTTCCTCGAAATGGATGCGCGGGTTCGGGGTTTTGTAATGGCATGTGGGCGCGATGCGGCCCTTCCTGAGGGTCATGACCGCCTTGATGAAGCTCGCCACGCCGGCGACCACTTCGAGATGGCCGACGTTGCTCTTGACGGACCCGAGGGCGCAGTACTGTTTCTTCGGGTTGTTATGGGAGTAGATGCGGTTCAGGGCCTCCACTTCGAGGGGATCGCCCAGATAGGTGCCCGTGCCATGGCCTTCCACATAGGCGATGCTGGCCGGATCCACGCCGCTCACGCCGAGGGCCTCAGCTATGACCTCGCTCTGCCCCTCGAAACTGGGGGCGGAGTATGCGACCTTGGAACTGCCGTCATTATTGATGGCAGTTCCAAGAATGACCGCGTGAATGGAGTCGCGGTCCTCTATGGCGTCCTCGAGGCGTTTCAGGAGAACCGCGCCCACGCCATTGCCGGAGACAATGCCTTCGGCAGCAGCGTCATAGGGACGGCAGTGGCCGTCCGGGGCAAAGATCATGCCTTCCTGGTAGAAATGTCCGTGCTCCTGGGGAATATCGATGCCGCTCGCGCCTGCGATGGCCATGTCGCACTCGCCGTTCAGGAGGCCCTGGCAGCCGAGATGCAGAGCCACCAGGGAAGTCGAGCAGGCGCACTGCACCGTGAAGGCAGGGCCTCTGAGGTTGAGCTTGTAGGAGATGCGCGTGCAGAGGTGATCCCTGTCCGTGCCGATATGGCTCTGCATGAAACGGGCCGTGCCGTATTCGGCGAGGTCGGCGGCCATGAAGTTGACGTAGTAGGTGCTCAGGCGGGTTCCGCCGAAAACAGCCACGGCGCCCGGGTAGGTGTAGGGATTATACCCCGCGTCCTCCAGAGTGTGCCAGCAGGCCTCGAGAAAAAGGCACTGCTGGGGATCCATATGCATGGCTTCCGTGGGCGTGTATCCGAAAAATCCGGCGTCGAAGAGATCGGCGCCGTCTATGAGTCCGGCAGCCTTGACGTAATTTGGGTTGTGAATCGTCTCTTCGCTGACGCCTGCCCGGCGCAGCTCGTCATCGGAAAGGAAGGTGATGCACTCCTTCCCCTTCACCAGGTTGTCCCAGTATTCTTCTGTACTGTTGGCTTTGGGAAAACGGCAGTCCATGCCGATGACGGCGATGGCGTTTTCGGGGATTTCAGTCGTGTTTGCTTGCATGTGGTTGGGCCTCATGAGCGCGTGGCATTAATTGTTGCTTGAAATTCTGGTGTCGTCCCGGCCTTTCATCCTCCGGCGCATGCGCTGCTCCGCGCGGCCCATGCCGCGGCTGAAGGAGACGGTTCCGTGAGTCTGTTGAGGAGCACTGGAAGCGCTGGGTCCCGCACTGGCCTTCTGCGAGTCCACCCAGGCCGCGAGGGAGCGGATGGTGGTGTGCTCGAGGAGCGTCATAAGAGGGATGGTTGTGTGAAGCCGCCCCTCAAGCAGGTTCTGGACGGTAACGAGGTCGAGTGAGCTCAGCCCCATTTCGAAGAAGCGCTGGTCGATGCCGGGTTTTCCGCCGCGGAGCACGGTGCCGATGGCGTCGGCCATGATCCTCTCGGTCTCAGTCCCGGCCGCGGCGCCCGCCGGCTGGCTGTTCCGGGCCGCCGGCTCAACGGAGAGGTGGCGCCGGTCGACTTTGCCGTTGGCGGTGAGGGGCAGGCTGTCCTTCACGATGATCATGCCCGGCACGAGGAAGGAAGGGAGCCTCGATTCGAGCCACTTTCTCAGTTCTGCTGGTTCCGGCTTCGGAGCTCCATGGGCGGGTGAGGCGAAGGCGACGAGCATCTGGCCCGCTCCGGCGCCCCTGACGGCCATGGCAGCGGCCTGGCCGACACCCGGGCATGCGAGAAGGTTGTTCTCGACCTCGCCGAGTTCCACACGGTATCCGTTGATCTTGACCTGGCTGTCGCTGCGTCCGAGGAATTCGATGCTGCCGTCAGGCATGTAGCAGCCGAGATCGCCCGTCGCGTAGAGCTTTTCGCCCGTGCCGGAATGCCTGATGAACCGCTCGGCCGTCCGTCCGGGGTCGTTGAGATAGCCGTCCGCGAGCCCCCTGCCCGCGATGAAGAGCTCTCCGGGAACCCAGTCCGGACAGTCGGTGCCCCATTTGTTGAGAATGTGGAAGCGCTGGTTGGGAAGCGGTTTCCCGTAGGGAATGCTCTTCCAGCCGGGATCGACTTCCCCGACTTCACAGGAAATGGACCAGATGGAGGCTTCCGTGGCACCGCCCAGGCTGAACAGCCTGAGGTCCGGCCAGAAACGCCGCACGGCGCCGGGAAGATTCAGGGGGATCCAGTCGCCGCTCAGCATGGCGCAGCGCAGGGGAGGCAGGTCCGCGCCTTCGTGGTGTCCGAGCCAGTCCGCGAAAATCTGCAGGAGCGGCGGGACGGAGTTCCAGACCGTGACCTTGTGGGCGCACATGAGTTCGAGCCAGTGGGCGGCGTCCAGGCGGCGCCTCTGATCGGGCAGCACGATGGCCCCGCCGGCCGCGAACATCCCGAAGATGTCCCAGACGGAGAGGTCAAAGGTGAAGCGGGAAACCGACAGCACCCTGTCAGGAGAGGTCAGATTAAGCATGTGGTTGACGGCAAGAATGGTGTTCACGGCCCGTTCATGGCGTATCATGACGCCTTTGGGTTCACCGGTGGATCCGGACGTGTGGATCACGTAAGCCAGGCCATCCGGGCGGGACGCGTTTCTCTTTATATCGAAATTGAAATTCAATTTCAATAATCCGTCATCAATAATTATTTTTGTGACGTTTTCCGGCAGGGGCAGGCCTGCGTCGGCGGATTTCAGAAGCACATGGCGCGCTCCCGAGTATTCAAAGAGGTGCTTCAGCCGTTTTTCGGGGAGGGCGGCGTCGAGAGGCATGTAGGCCGCGCCGGCGCTGGTTACGGCGATGGCCGCGCAGGCTTCCTGCCAGCCGCCGGAGCTGATGACGGCGCAGAGGCTCCCCTCACGGACGCCGGCCTTCAGGAGCTTCTGTGTGAGTCCCTCTGCCGCGCTGCCGAGCTCACGGTAGGTAAGGACACGGTTTTCCTGGAAGATGGCCGGGGCGTCAGGGGTGCGTTCCAGTGTTTCGGCGAAGAGCCTGTCCAGGGTGGCCGCAGCGGGAACTCCGGAAGGAACCGCCGTGGCGTTGGCGAGTATCCTGCGTTCCTGCTGTTCCTCGGGGAGGAGCGGCAGCCGCGTGTGGTTCCAGAGGCGTCCGCCCGCGGCCAGCATTTTCAGGAGGCGGCAGTAAGCGCCGAACATGTCATCCACGAGTCCGGCGGGGAAGAGCTCATCCACGCTGTCCCAGTTGAAGTCAAGGCAGTCATCCACCTCGCGGACCTGATGGTCAATCCAGACCTGGGGCGTCTGCGTGATGGTGTACACCATGGTGCCGAAGGCGGAGAGAGCGGGATGGGTGCCGTGCTCATCGCCGAAGCCAAGCGTGCTCGTGAAGACGACGGGGATGATGTCGGATCCGGGATGCCCGGTAAGGCGGCTCCATTCGCGGGCCGCGTCAACGCCGGAGTAGAGGCCGTGATCCATGTCCGCCCAGAGCCGCTTCTGCAGGGCTTCGGCGCGTTTCACGAAGGGCAGATCGCCGTCGAATCCGCAGTCGAGCAGGATGACGGACGTGAAGTCACCGATAATCTTCGATACATCGGGATGCATCGGCAGCCGGTTAAACATGGTCACGTCGACAGTAAAGCGGCTGCGGCTGCTCCAGCGGGCGAGCACTTCCACGTAGCAGGCGAGGAGCAGGCCGGAAGGCGTAATCCCTCTTTCCTGGGCGAGCTTCCTGAGCGCGGCCCAGGTATCCTTCCCGAGACGGGCGGCGTGACGCACGAAGTGCGGATGCTTTACCTCAGAGGGAGAGACGGCCAGGGGAAGATCCGGAGCCGGGGCGAAGTCACCGATCCTGGCGAGCCAGTACTCCATGTCTTTTCTGTACGCGGGAAGCTCCCTGATTTTTTCCTGGGCCAGCACGTAATCCCTGAAAGAGAGAGCCGTGGGCTCGGGATCCGGGCGTTCGGGGTGGCGGTAGGCCGTGGCAAGACCGCTCATTATCAGATTCATGCTGTGGAGATCAGCCACGAGCAGGTCGAGGCTCACATGCATGCGCCGGCTCCCGTCTGGCATCTTTGAGATTTCACAGCGGTAGAGCGGCCATTCCCCGGCGCTCAGAACCTCGCTGCCCATTCTGCCGCGGATTTCGTTTATGGCGGTTTCCGCCTGCGCTCCGGTCATGCCGCTGAGATCGTTGACGGAGACACGGAAGCGGGGCACCTCCGGCAGGATGCGCTGTCTGCCGTCATTGAGGATAACGCAGCGGAGCATGCCGTGCCGCCGGATAATACGGTTCCAGGCTTCTTCCATACGCCCGGGGTCGGGATCCGGAGACGCCATTTCAAGATAAACGTGGCAGGACACATTGCCGAGCACCAGCGCGCCGGTGCGGCCCACCCAGTAGGCCTGCTGCATGCCCATGAGCGGGAAGGGCTCGTTCATGGAGGCGGGATCGGGCACAATGGCGGGGAAGGCGTCCTCTCTGGCTTCCTCTTTCCCGGCTCCGCCGAGGCATTCGCTCACCCGCGCGGCCAGGCCGTTCACCGTGGGACTCTCAAAAAGCAGGCTTCTGTCGAGCCGGACCTGGAACTTCCCTTCGAGAAAGTTGAAGAGGTCGAGGGCCAGCAGGCTGTCGATGCCCATTTCGATGAGGCTGGCGTCAGGATCAAGGGAGCCGGGTTCCACTCTCAGGATGGAAGAGGCCTTTAAAAGGACGGCCTCCTTCACGGAGCCGGACGAAGCGGGCAGAGCGGATCCGGAAGCGGCGGGGTTTTCATCCCGGCGCTCCTCACCGGCAGACGGCGCCGCGAAGGACGCCTCCGGGCTTCCTGAGCAGAGATGGCGGATAATGCCGGGCAGGCGGTCTTCTCCGAGAACAGCGCCGTATTTCGCCCAGTCCATATCGAGCACGGCTCCCCGGGATTCCCCGCGGGAGAGGAGGTCTTCCATGACGGCAAAACCGTCTTTGGGCGTGAACGAGCCTATGCCGATACGGCTGAGGATTTCGGGATTCACGGACCTCCAGGCCATACCCGTTCCGCGGAAGGCTCCGAAACTGACACTGAGGGCAGGAAGCCCGAGGCGCCTGCGGCAGAGGGCCAGCTCATCAAGGAAGGCGTTGGCGGCAGCGTAGGATGCCTGTGTCCGCGGCCCCATGAAGGAAGCGCTCGATGAAAAAAGAACAAAGCTTTTCAGATTCGGCTTAAGCTCTTGGTCAAGCCTGTGCAGATTCCACGCGCCAAGGGCCTTGGGGGCGATGACCTTTCTGAAGCGCTCCGCGTTCTGTCCCGCAAGGGGGCCGTCATCAAGAACACCAGCGAGATGCCAGATACGGGTAAGCGGGCCGGTTTTGTCCAGGGCCGTTTTCACGGAGGAGAGAAGGGCGGAATAGTCCGTGACGTCAGCTTTCACATGGCGGACGGAGCAGCCTGCGGCTTCGAGCTCCCGCATGGCCTTCTTTTCCCTTTCTCCGGGTTCCCTGCGCGAAACGAGAATCAGTCCGCGGCAGCCTTCGCTGACGCGGGCCCGCGCGAGACTCAGGCCGAGATCGCCGAGGCCGCCCGTGATGAGCTCGCAGCCGTTCGCGGTAAGGGGTTCCCTGATTCCGGGCCAGCGGAGGACGATTTTGCCGGTGTGCCTCGTGGCGAGCATGAAGCGGAAGGCGGTTTTGTAGTCGTCAATGTCGAAGGAGCGCACGGGGAGAAGGTCAAGACGTCCTTCCGCGCAGTCCCTGATGACACGGCTGAAGATCCCGGCCATGAGCTCAGGCTCTGTATCGCCGAGGATAACCAGATCCACGGGGAAGTAGCGCATGGTGCCGAGGCTGTTGCCAAGATTCCCAAGCGGGCGCACGCCGCTCTTGCCAAGTTCGATAAATGTGCCGCCGTCGCGGACGAGATTCAGGGAAAGTTCCTGGAGCTCTCCGGTCAGGGAGTTCAGCACCACGTCAGCGCCGCGGCCCTGCGTCGCCTTCATTACCTCTTCCGCGAAGCCCGCGCTCCGCGAGTCCATGACCAGTTCCGCTCCCTGTTCCCTGACAAGGGCGCGCTTTCTGTCATTGCCGGCCGTGGCGAAAATCCGCGCCCCGGCCCTGCGGCAGATGGACATGGCCGCGAGTCCCACGCCGCCAGAGGCGGCATGGATAAGCACGGTCTGGCCCGCTTTCACGTGAGCGAGCTCCATGAGTCCGTACCAGGCCGTGATATAGGCCACAGGGAGCCCGGCCGCCTGCTCGATGCCGAGGGAGCCGGGAATGCGGCAGACCATGGGCGCGGGCAGCGTGACGTGCGACCTGAGGCAGCCGAACGCAGCCAGAGCGACCCTGTCGCCGGGATGCAGTCCCGTGACACCGCTGCCGACTGCCGTGACGCGGCCGGCGCCGTCGCTTCCGATGGCCGTCACCGCGCCGGGATAGATGCCCATGGCCATCATGACGTCGCGGAAATTGAGGCTTGAGGCCTCTACGGCCACTTCCACCTCTCCTTCGCCTGGGGCTCTGCGCGTCAGTTCCTCCCAGGCGAGGGCGTCAAGCCCCTTCCCCGTCATGACGAGAGCCCTGGGTTTTTCTTCTCTCCTCTCTCTGGCCCCGGAGAGACGGGGTTCCCAGACATGCCCGCCCCTGACGGAGAGAAGATTTCCGGACATTCCCTGCGCAAGGACAGAGGCGAGGATCTCTCCGTCCGCGCCGGCGTCCACGTCGATGACCCGGACCTTCGTGTCCTGCATCTCCATGTTCACGACGGGGGCCATGCCCCAGAGCATGCCCTGCCCGGGATGACGCTCACCCCCCGCGCTTTCGGAACCAGCCGGACCGAAGGCACCGGAGGTAAGGCAGACGATGTCGAGCTGGCCGCCTCCTTTCATTTCGGACTGGACGATATCGAGAACGGTCAGAACGCCGCGCTCCATAATTTCTCCGAACTCAGCGCCGCCGCCGAGCGGCCAGGCGAGGACAACATGACGGCCGCCTTTCCCGGCCGGAAGGGCGGACAGGAGGGAAGGAAGACCTGCCCGCTCTTCAAAGCCGGCGCGTGCCACCGCGCATCCGGCTGCTAGGAGAATTTTTTCAACCGTATCGGCGGCCGTGCCTTTGTCGCCGAGTAGGAGCCATGACCCGGCAGGCACGGCCCTGCGGACGTCCGCATCCGTCCAGCCGATACGGTACTCAAGCCGGCGGGAGAGGGCGTCCTGCCGCGCCTGCTCACCGGCTTCCGCGGACAGTTCGCTGACGGCGAGACCCCGGATTTGCCCGAGCGGGGCGCCGGCGCTGTCCGTAATGGAGACATTCACGCTGAACCGGCGCACATCACTTTTTTTAAGAGCGTCCGGATCGGCGATTTCGAGATACGCGCGCATTGTCGCGCTCTGTTTCTCAGCGAGAATGATTTCCTGCGCCCCGGAGGGTACGAAAACGCGTCCTTTTCCGCGCTTCTCCTCCGGGACACAGGCCAGGACGCCCTGCAGGCAGGCGTCCAGGAGGGCGGGCTGCCAGTTCCAGCCGTTTCCCGTCCCCTGCACTTCGAGGCAGGTCCCGCCCTGATTCCTGGTAATTTTTCTGATGAGCCTGAAAGACGGACCGTAGTCAACGCCCAGCCCGTGCATGGCGTCATAATAGGCCCCTGTATCAACGCTTTCAGGGAACGCTTCCGCCCCTGGTGCGTCAAAAGCGGGGAGCCCGTTTCCCGCCTCGGCCGTGGCCTGGGCGATACGCTTCCAGGACCCGGCGCTTCCGGATTCCGCAGAAGCGAAAAGTTCCAGCCTGAGATCATCCCGTCCGGAGACGGGCGAGGCCGTGAGTTCAAAGAAGACGTCTTTCCCGTCTTCAAGCATAAGGGGCGAAAGGATGCGGAACCCGGTCATGACCGCGCCGCGGCCAGATTCCCTGCGGCCGGCCGTGGTCATGAGCTCGATAAAGAAGCTGGCCGGAGCGATGGCTGTGCCGCGTACTTTGTGATCGAGCAGTGACGCGAGGGCATCGCCCGTCAGAACGCCTTCATAGAAGACGGGACCGCCGGGTGCGGCGAAACGGCTCTTCAGCACGGGATGCCGCAGTTTTTCCCTCATATTCTCCACGCTGGCTTCCCTGCGGGGCCAGCAGCGTTTCCTCTGGAAGGGCGTTCCCGGCAGATGAACCAGGGAAGCCCCCCTGTCAAAGGCCTCCTTCTGCACCAGGCTGAGCGCGCCCGGCTCGCCGGCTATCCAGGCGAGGGCCGCGTTGTCAGGCGTTTTCGGAGCTGATGAGGATTCCAGTCCCGCGCTCTTCACGTTGTCGGCGAGGAGGAGTCCTTCCGGCGTTTCTCCCCTGGAGAAGCGTTCGAGATCTTTCGCGAGAACGTCTTCCTTTCCGCGCATGAGAGCCATGCGGCAGCGGTCAGAACTCCGGCCGGCGCGGGCCGTGTAGCAGAAATCGGCGAGCGGAACGCCTTCCTTCAGCCGGACGGCCATGCGCCCGGCCATGGCGCGCAGCATGGATTCGTTGCGCGAGGACAGGACAAAAAGATCCGGCTGGGAAACCGGCACCCGGGAAGACGTGCGCGCCGGAGGCTCCACAAGAAGAACGTGGGCGTTTGAGCCGCCGATGCCGAACGAGCTGACGCCGGCCGCCCTGGGAGCGGAACTGTCCTTCCAGCCGGTCAGCCCGGTATTGATATAGAAGGGGCTGTCCTGAAGGCTGATGGCGGGATTGGCCTCCGTGAAAAGCGGGTTCGGGGGGATGACGCCCGTCTTCACGGCCATGGCCGCCTTAATGAGGCTGGCTATGCCCGCGGCTGCGTCGGCGTGGCCGATATTGGCCTTGACCGCGCCGAGGGCGCAGAAGTTCCTGTCTGACGTGGACCTGCCGAATACCTTTTTCAGGGCTGCGAACTCTATGGGATCGCCGATGGCCGTGCCCGTGCCGTGCGTTTCCACGTAGCCGATGTCGCGCGGCGAAATGCCCGCGAGGGAAATGGCCTCTGCGATGACCGCGGTCTGGCCATATTCGCCGGGAGCCGTGTAGCCTACGCGGCGCGCGCCGTCGTTGTTGATGGCCGAGCCCATGACAACGGCGTAGATGTCGTCGCGGTCAGCCAGGGCGTCCTCAAGACGTTTCAGCACCACAACGCCGACGCCGCCGGAAAAGACCGTGCCCGAGGCGTTTTTGTCAAAGGGGCGGCAGTATCCGTCCGGGGAGAATATCATGCCCTTCTGCCAGAGATAGCCGCGTCCCTGGGGCACGTCCACTGCCGCGCCGCCGGCGAGAGCCATGTCGCAGGCTCCCTGACGCAGGCTGTCGCAGGCGAGATGCAGGGCCGCGAGCGAGCTCGAGCAGGCGGACTGCACGCTGATGCTGGGTCCGTGCAGGTTGAGCTTGTAGGACACGCGCGTGCACAGATAGTCCTTGTCATTGCCCACGAGGCACTGGAAGGCTTCCGCTCCGCCGCCCGGGCGCATGCCATGGTACACCTGGTTCAGATAGGTGCTGATGCGGCAGCCGCCGAACATGCCCACGCTCTTTCTGTCAAGCCCGGATCCGGGCAGGGGAGAATAACCGGCGTCTTCCAGTGCTTCCCAGCAGCATTCAAGAAACATACGCTGCTGTGGATCTATTTTTTCCGCCTCGCTCCCTGCGTAGCCGAAGAACGCGGCGTCAAACATTTCCGTATCGCTGAGGCCGTAGAAGGCCCGCACGTAGGAGGGATCCTCCAGAAGCTCCCGGCTGACGCCGGCTTCAGCGAGGGTTTCCCTGTCCGGAAAGGTCACGCTGACCTTTCCCCTGCAGAGGTTGTCCCAGTATTCCCTGAGGCTCCGGGCACCGGGGAAGCGGCAGCTTATGCCGACAATGGCGATGCCATTTTCAAGTACGTCGTTTTTATCAATCATGAATTCCACCCGGCAGCGCCTGCTGCCACTTACTGTTTGTCGACATTCTGTCCTGTAGAATCAGATCCGGCTGCGCGGCGCGCGGCACGGCGCTTCATCCTGCGGCGCGCGCCCCTTGCTCCCGCGTCGGTCAGGGCCTCATCCGTGGAATCGGTCTTCCCAAAGAGGAAGGCAGCGAGGTCCCTGATGTTGGGATGCGCGAAGATGTCCGTAATGGCTACGGGTTTTGCGAGCATTTCGCTGACGCGGCGCTGGAAAAGCACGAGCTGCAGGGATGTGGCTCCGAGGTCAAAGAAGTTGTCCAGGGCGCCGATGTTTTCGCGTCCGAGCACCTTCTCAGCCAGAGCGGCGAGCTTCGTCTCTCCCTCGCCCTCGGGCGGCGTGAAGACGGCAGCCTTAACGCCGGCTTCGGCCAGGGAAACCAGTTTTCTGCGATCCACCTTGCCGTTGGACGTGAGCGGAATGGCCGGCAGGGTCAGGATGGTGTGGGGCACCATGTATCCGGGAAGCCACTGTGAGAGGAGCCCGCGGATTTTTTCGGGATCTGCGGTTCCGGATCCGGGCGCGTTTTCTCCGAGGGACTCGTACATGGCATCCGTGAATTTCCAGTTTTTCCCGCGCTCAACCGCGCCGCCGATGAGGCAGTGCAGGCAGCGGTGAGAGGGCCCGAGGCGGAAGACATCAGCGAAGCGCCCGTAGTCCACAGCACCGATCTGGCAGAGCCCGAGAGAATTGGGCATGGCCGTCTCCTCCAGAAGCTGGCTCATGAGGCCGGCCTCGATGAGGACGAAATCATCGGATCTGTTTCCGTAGACCGGGCGGATGGCGTCCATGTCCGCGGCCAGGATGATGGCGAAGGCGCCGCTTTCAAAGATTTCCCTGTTGTGGGAGGGGAACGCGTCAGCCGCGTCCTCAGGGCACGGGCCAAGGCGGACCAGCGCGTTTTCAAGAGGATGATAGTAGAAGGCGCCCCCGTCCGGGAAACCTTCCACGCGTCCGGGACGGATGATGACATAGGCCTGGACAGCATACGTCCAGCCCGCGGAACCGTAACGGTGCCGGACCGTAGGCCATTCCGGCACGCTTACCCCCATGAGGGAGCGGATGAGCGCCGGGAAAGCAGTGCCCGGGACGGGGACGGACAGGAAGCGGCGGGAGGAGATGCGCCGCGAAAAGAGTTCCCCTGTCCTGTCCCCGTCTGAGCCCATGCTCACCCGTGGCAGGCTGGAGAGATCCTGCCGCAGGTTATGCCCCGCCTGTTTGAAGGTGAGGCGATCGGTTTCGTCGATGAGGGTAATTCCAGCCTCCCGCATGGCCCTGCTGCGGGCCGCGTATTCTTCCGGCGTCTCGGCCGGCGTCTCATTCGCGCCTTCCATGGCTGCGAAACCAACCAGCCTGCTGCCCTCGCGGCCGCTCACGACTGCGGCCGCGGCGTTCTTCACGCCGGGGCAGCGGCGCATGGCGCTTTCGATTTCCTCAAGCTCCACGCGGAAGCCGTTCACCTTGACCTGACTGTCGCTGCGTCCCATGAACTCAAGCGTTCCGTCCGGCCAGTAGCGGCCGAGGTCGCCCGTGCGGTAAAGGCGCTCTCCCGTAACAGGATACCTGAAGAAGGACTTCTCCGTCAGGCCGGGATTATTGAGATAGCCCCGCGCGAGGCCGCGGCCCGTGATATAGAGGTCGCCTGTGACCCAGTCCGGGCAGGGACTCATGTCTTCGTCAAGCACGAGGTATCCCTGGTTGCTGAGGGGCCTGCCGTAGGGAATGCTGTGCCAGCTTTCCGGCACGGACGTGACCTTCTGCAGGTTGGACCAGATGGAGGCTTCCGTGGCGCCGCCCATGGCCGCGACCGTGATGCCAGGCCAGGCCGCGCGCATGCGCCCGGGCATGGAGAGCGGGATGCGGTCGCCGCTCAGAATGGCGAGGCGCAGCTGTTCCGGAATGTCTTCCCCGTGCTCATCGAGGTAATCGAGAAGGAGCTGCATAAGCGCGGGCGTCGTGTTCCAGACAGTGACGCCGCGCTTTTTCATGAGACGGCACCAGGCTGCGGGATCCTGCAGTTCGTCAGGCGCGGGCATGACAATGGCGCCGCCCGCTCCTGTGACGCCGAAGGCGTCAAAGACGGAAAGGTCGAAGGAGAGGCTCGCCAGAGCGAGGACGCGGTCACTGGCGCTGAGGGAGAAGCGTTCCCTCAGATCGGCGAGGGTGTTGTCGCAGGCAGCGTGCTGAATCACCACGCCCTTGGGTGTCCCTGTGGATCCGGAAGTGTACATGACATAAGCCGGCATATCGGGATCCACGGGTCCGGGAAGCACGGCGGAGTCCGCGTTCCGCGCTGCGCCTTCCGTGACGGGAACGGCGGAACAGCCGACCCGTTCAGCGCGGGATTCTTCTCCGGGACGGACGAGGCAGAAACGGACTTCTGCCTCCTTCATCATGAAGATGAGACGTTTGTCAGGCAGAGACGGATCCGCGGGCAGGTACGTTCCGCCCGCGAGAAGGATGGCCATGGCCGCGGCGATCTGCTCCCAGCTCTTTTCCATCATGACAGCGGCGACTTCGCCTTTGCGGAAACCGGCTTTCACGAGACCGGAAGCGATGCCTTTCGCGATATTCACGATTTCCGAACGGGAGAAAACACGATCCCCTGCCATGACGGCGGGGAGGGAGCCGTCCGCTCCGGCCTGTCTCAGGAAGGCTGCCTGAATGGTCTCAGGAGCGCGTTCCACGGCCGTGTCATTGGCGGCCCTGCGCGCGGTTTCCTGTCCCGCGGGAAGCTCCGCGAGCGGCACGGCCCTGTCCCAGAAGGAAGGATCCGAAAGCTTTTCAAGGAACGCGCCGTAGGTTTCAAACATGGCGTCCATCATGCCATCCGGGAAAAGCGCTTCCACGCAGTCCCAGGTGTAGATGAGCTTTCCCCTGTATTCGCAGACCTGATGATCGAGCCAGACCTGGGGCGTCTGCGAGACGGAATAGCCCGCGCGGACGTCCATGTCATAGGAGGGGCTGAAGAGATCCTCGCTGCCAAGGGGCAGGGCGCTCGTAAAGACAACGGCGGAATGGGAGGTGGATCTGCCGCCGCTGAGTTCCCGCAGAACGTCCATGGCTGAGAAGAGGCCGTGTCCGAGATCACTCCTGAGCCGCGAACTCACCGCTTCCGCGTGGTCAGCGAAGCTCGCGCCCCTTTCGCGGTTCACCTCAAGGAGGAGAAGTTTCGTGAAATCGCCCACGATTTCGCTGATTTCGGGGTGTCCCTGTCCCCTGTCGAACGTGGTCAGCATAAGGCAGAAGCGGGGCTTCGCGCACCAGCGGGAAAGAACCAGGCTGAAGGCGGAAAGCAGCATGGCCGAAGGGGTAAGGCCGCGGGCGCGGGCGAGATCCTTGAGCCTGCTCCATTTTTCAGCCGGCATCTCGGCCATGCACCGCGTGAAGCGGGGCCTGTGCATGGTCTGCGGATCGGCGGCGAGGGGCAGCTCGGGACCTCCGGGAAGAGAGGGTATTCTGGCCATCCAGTAGGCCCTGTCCGCCTCGAAGCGCGGGCTCTTTCTGGCGGCTTCCTCTGCCAGCACGCAGTCGCGGAAGGACAGCGTCAGGGCGGGCTTCTCCATTTCAGGGAAAGCGTACCATCCGGCGATGTCTTTCAGCAGTATGCCGAAACTGAAGGCGTCCGCGATGAGCATGTCCATCTTGATGTGCAGGCGCACTGTTTCAGCATCAAGGCGGGTGGCCCTGATGGCAAGAACGGGGGCTCTGTCGAGAGGCAGGACCTCGTGCGACAGCCCATTGGTCTTTGCCTCCAGTGCTTTCTTCTTTTCCTCAGCCCCGAGGCCGGACACATCCTCCACAACGATATGACAGGGCGGCACTTCTTCCAGAACACGCTGGCGTCCGTCATCGGTGAAGACGCAGCGCAGCATGTCATGGCGCGCGATGGTTTTGTTCAGGGCTTTTTCAAGTCTCGTCAGATCGGGATTTCTGAAATCAAGTTCGGCGTAGGCGCAGCAGCTCACGCCGCCAAGGGGCATTTCCTCTCCCCGGCCGAGCCAGTAGGCGTGCTGTACGTCAGTCAGCGGGAAGGGCTTAAACCTGTCCTGCGGCGCGGGGACGATGACAGCCTCTTTTGTTCTGTCCGCGGGAGCCACGGCGATGTGGTCCGCCAGATCGGCAAGATCCTTCGCCTCGAGGAAGAGGGCCGGGGCCAGGCTGCGGCCGAGACGCCGGCGCGTGCGCTGGGCGAGCTCCATGAGCATGAGGGAATCGAACCCGGCCCGCACGAGCGGTGTTTTCGGATCGAGGCGCCCCTCAGGCAGACGCAGGATCTCTCCTGCCGCGTTTTCCAGAAAATCAAGGAGTTCTTCACCGCTGAAGGACGGGGAGGAATCTTTCCCTTCCGGCCTCATGACTTCGGCCGCGGACACAGTCATGTCCGGGCCCGGCGCTCGTCTCGCGGCAAGCACCGTGGTCTGTACGGGCTCATCACTCCTGTCCGCGAACCAGTAGCGGGTGCGCCTGAAGGGGTAGGTCGGAAGCAGAACGCGCCTGCCCCGGCTCAGCCTGTACACGGCCGGCCAGGAGACGGCCGCGCCGCGGGTCCAGAGCGCCGCAAGAACCTTTCCGGCCATGGAGCGCCCCGAAGCGTCGTGGGTATAGAGGATGCCGGGCTTCCCCCCGTCCTCACCGGCGGCGAGAACCAGAATTTCCGCGTCTCCGAATTTTTCCTTCGCGAGGGCAGAGAGCGCGTTATTGTCAGGCGTTGGCGTCTTTGCAGCCGCTCCCCTGAGAAGGGCCGTGTCCGTGAGGGCTTCGCCATCCGCTATACTGTAGGCCGCCGTTTCGGGATGGTGTATTTTAGGGGTCACTTTTTCGCCTGCCGCGAGGGCAAGTGCATCATCGAAACCGATAAGTCCTGTGGCAAGCGCGGCCGCGGGAGCCATAACGGGCGTATACAGAATGCCGGCAGGCTGACCGGTAAAATCCTTCCAGGCGAGCATCTGGGCCGCCATCATACAGAGACGGCGCGCGGCGGAAACTTCCCGGAAGCGTCCGGGAACGCCCGCCGCGATCTCTCCGGCGCGCGAGGCGAAAACAGCCGCTTCCGGGACGGCGGGGACGCCGTCCGTGAGCACGAGAACCACCCTGCGGGCGGGAATCCCTTCCGGAACGCGGCCTGTGAAATAGCCGTCAGGCGCGCAGCCCGGAGCGGAATGCATGGCCTGGCGGTCAAAGACGGCAAGGCGGTACGGCATGGCCGCCCGTCCGAGACAGGAGGTCAGGCAGAGATCGGTGAAAAGCTCCCCGTCCGCGTCCCTGAGCCTTCCAGCGCAGGAAAGGGCCAGCTTCTGGAGCTGATCAGCCGACGCCGCGGAAAGCGTGAACACAGAAAGCTCTTTTGAAGCGTCCACGGAACGTTCAGCCGGCAGGGGCGGCTCGCCGAGAATCACGTGCACATTGGTGCCGCCGAATCCGAAAGAGCTGACACCGGCCAGACGGGGATGTCCTTCCGTCCGCGGCCAGGGCGCGGCTTTCACCGGAATGGCGGACGGAACAGCGGTTACGTCGATGGCCGGGTTGAGTTTCGTGAAATGAAGCGTGGGCGGAATGGATTCCGCTGCGAACGAAACAAGCGCGCGGCATACGCCGGCGAGACCGGCGCAGGCCTCAAGGTGGCCGATACTGGTCTTGACCGAGGAAACGATCAGGGGGCTTCCTGCCGTGTGGCTTCCCGCGTACACGTCGTTGATAGCTCCGAACTCGATGGGATCGCCGAGAGCCGTGCCCGTGCCGTGCGCCTCTATGGCGTTAATGTCCGAAGGAGAAAGTCCGGCCGCGTCGAGGGCGCTCTTCAGGAGGGCTGCCTGGGCGTGACGGCTCGGCGCCGTAAGACCGCTCGTTCTGCCGTCCTGGTTGACGGCGGATCCCCTCACGACTCCCAGGATCCTGTCTCCGTTCCGTTCCGCGTCAGCGAGCTTTTTCAGAACCAGCACCACGCAACCTTCCGAGCGCACGTAGCCGTTGGCGTCAGCGGAAAAGGTCTTGCACCGGCCATCCGGCGCCATGAGATGCGCGTCATCAAGGACATCGTTTCCTACAGGGGAGGCGAGAAGATTTACGCCGCAGACAAGAGCCAGATCGCATTCGCCGTTCTGGAGGCTGCGGCAGGCTGTGTGCAGGGCGAGAAGCGAGGACGAGCAGGCGCTGTCAACGGCCATACTTGGTCCCCGGAGTCCGTAAAACCAGGAGAGTCGGTTGGCCGCTATGCTGTGAGCCGTGCCCGTGCCCACGTAGGCGTTGAGGGGAACGGCGGAAGAGAGGCGGAGATTCTCAAAATCGGTTCCGCTGATGCCCGTAAACACGCCAGTCATGCTGCTGCGCAGGGAGTCCGGCGCGATGCCGGCCCGCTCAAGAGCTTCCCAGGAGACCTCCAGAAGCATGCGCTGCTGGGGATCGATTTCCCCGGCCTCGCGGGGGGAGATGCCGAAGAGGGCTGCGTCAAACGCCGCGGGATCTTTTACAAAACCGCCGAAACAGGTTTTACCGCCAATCCTGCGCCCGGAGATCGCGTCCGTTCCGGCGAAAAGCATCTTCGCGAGCGCTTCCGGCGAGTCGGCGCCGGGAAGGCGGCAGGCGAGCCCGATGATGGCCATGGGTTCGCATTTCGCTGCTTTTGCGCCGTTTTTCCAGGCAGATTCCCCGGAGAGGAACGCGGCCAGTTCGGAGACATCGGCGCAGTCATAGAAGAGAGTGGGGGAAAGCTGGCGCCCGAGAGTCTGCTGCAGTTCCCCTGTCAGTGACACGGCGGTGGAAGAGTTCATGCCCATGGAACTGAAGGGCGTGTGCGGCGTGACCGCGTCCTTTCCGAGACCGAGCCGGGAAACCAGGCCTCTCATGAGCCAGGCTTCCCAGTTCTGCCGGAGCGTTTCGCCTGCTTCGGCCTCAGGCGGCGTCATGCCCCATTTTTCGGCACCGGCCGCGCTTTCCTTTTCCTGCCACATGGCGAGCACGGGGAGCTCTCCGGCAAGATACATTTTCCGGCACACGGCCTGCTGGATTTTGCCGCTCGTGGTCTTGGGCACGCCGTGGCGCTTCACGAGCACAATGGCGTGGGGCAGCACATCAAATCCCTCAGTCAGCGTGGTGCGGATGGCCGTGAGCGCAGCCTCTCTCTTTTCGGGAGGAAGCTTCGTTTCGAAGACCGCGACAAGCCCTTCGCCTTTCCCGGTTTCCACGCCGAAGGCTGCGGCGCCGTTTTTCTCAAGGCCGGGGACGTTCTGGGTGACGCTTTCCTCCATGTCCTGGGGGAAGAAATTGCGCCCGTTTACAATGATCATTTCCTTGCGGCGCCCGGAGACGTAGAGGCTCCCTCTGTGCATGAAGCCAAGGTCTCCCGTGCGGAGCCAGCCACCTTCGCCCGTATCCGCGAGGACGGCTTTGAGGCTTTCCTCTGTTTCCTTCTTTTTGTGCCAGTAACCGGCAGCCACGCACGCGCCCCTGAGCCAGATTTCGCCGATCTCGTCCTCTCCCTCTGCCAGACGGGTATCCGGATTAACAATGCGGATTTCGGTGTTTTTTACCTCGCGGCCGCAGGTGACCAGAGGCCACGCGTTGGGATTATCCTCCGGGACAGTGACGATTCTGCCGGCCGCGTACTGTTCACGGTCAAGACTGACGGCATATTCGCCTCTGCCAATCCATGTGCCGCTTGAGAACAGGGTGTTCTCGGCAAGGCCGTAGCAGGGATAGAACACTTCCCTGGAAAGTCCTGTTCCCGCGAAACGCTCAAGGAACCGTTTCACGGTCTTGAGGCGTATGGGCTCGGAGCCGCAGTAACAGACCCTGACAGAGCTCAGATCAAGTTCCTTCAGCTGGGCATCGGTGATGCGTTCGCAGCAGGAATCATAGGCAAAATTCGGCGCACCGGTCAGATAGGCGTGATAATGCGAACAGGCCCTGAGCCAGGCAAAAGGACTGCGCAGGAAGGCCATGGGCGGCATGGTGATGCATTCGCCGCCGCAGAGTATGGGCGTGATGATGCCGCCAACGAGGCCCATGTCATGGAACGGGGGAAGCCAGCTCATGAAAATCACGCCGTCAGGCAGTTTCATGCCGCTGCAGATGCTCTGCCAGTTGGCGATGATGTTGCCGTGTGTGACAACCACGCCCTTGGGATCGCTGGTGGAGCCGGACGTGTACTGCAGCCAGCCGGGCGTGTCCGGAGAAAGCGGCAGATATTTCCAGTCAGCTGCCAGCCTGTCGTCAACCTCATCAAAATTAATGATGGACATATCCTCAGGCATGTCCATGCGCGCCCGCAGTTCCTCAACGGCCTTCATGAGGCGCGTATCCGTGATGACAATCTTCGCGCCGGAGTCATTCACGATGCGGGCAAGCCTCGAGAACGTACGCGCCATGCGCGCGAGTCCGGGGGGAGTCATGGGAACCGCGATGGCCCTGGCGTACAGACAGCCGAAGAAGGACGAAATAAATTCCAGTCCTGGCGGGAGCATGAGCAGAACAGGGCAGCCGTCGCCTTTGCCCGTACTCCCAATGGCCGCAGCCACGGCTTTGGCGCGGGTGGTCAGCCGCGTATAATCCCACACAATTTCATGAGCCGGATCGCCATCGGGCAGGAAACGCAGAACCGGTTTATCCGGCTGCGCTGCGTGCAGTTTCTGCACAACATCGACTATCGAGACAAAGGTTTCTGAACTGGAAACGCCGCTTTCCGCTAACTGTTCTGGCATAAACAAGTCTCCCCAAAAAATTCGCTCTTCTTCGCCCTGATAGCTGCCAGCCGCGCAAAACAGGACGGCTGCGGCGGCAGATCCCGCCAGCATGGGCATGAATGTCAGTAGCTTTTTTGAAATTGAATGTCAATTTCAATTCATAAAAAAACACAGTTCTCCTCACGCTGCCCCGGCCGCAGCCAGCGGGTCGGGATCTCGCGCGGGACTGTCCGGCACCATGTACCGGGCTCTGTGACTCTCCGGGATCAAGATGAAAAAGTTCCGACAGGAAACCCTTCGGGGCTGCCCGGATTCACTGCGGAACACTTTCAGAATGTCTGCGCCCAGGGAAAGCGGTCAGCACGGACTTCTGAACTTCCGGCCTGGCCGGTTTGGGGGAGGAGATGCTCACAGTGAAGAAGTTCCGGCGCAGGATAGTGACGCCATCACAGGCATTTTCCCGCCCCCCCCAGAGCGTCCGGACCTTTCACGGGTCAGGAGGCCTGAATGCCTCTGAAAGCCGCCTCACCGCGCTGCCAGGCCTGTTCATGACACTGGGAACGCCGGGGATTTGTGCCCAGGCCCCTGACGGAGGCTGCCGGATAGGGGACAGCCAGCCTGGAGAAGGAAGGAGACAGCTGATGTCAGGCCTCACCGGCAAAAAGCCTGCTGCGGCCCCCAGGCTCACCAGGAGAGACCTGCCTCCGGAAGAGAGCTACGGTTCTGGCAGCAGGTGAGCGATCTGCAGTGGTCCGGGGCGAAGAAGAGTCCCGGTGAGGCCAGGGGGGGAGCTTTCTATGTGAGCAGTCTAAACAGAAAGACCCCGCAGATCTTGTTCGCGTAAGCATCAGTGACGCCCTAAAGAGGGAACGACACTTGCATGTTTTAAAACGTCCGCAAATAAGGACATATCTAATATAAGAGATGGAGCGACCGCCGGACAGAGCCTGTCTCCCGCACAAATAGGCAGCCTGCCACGAGAGACGGCAATGAGCTTTACCCAGCGCGCCGTAAAGCCTCGCCCTTCAGGGCGGGGATATAAGGGCACCATAACTGGAATTTTTGCCTTTAATTGGGCGTTCATTGAGCTTCGATATACTGCCGCAGAACAGAGATAGGGCTCCTCCGCAGCTCCCGGCAAAATAGCCTGGCGGCCAGAGCGAGCCACCCCAGAGTTTTTTCTGAATCGGGGGATATCCTTTCCTGCGAATCGGCCTGCCGGATACGCCTTTCAGACTGTTGACCAAAGACGAAATGGCTACTTTTGG
>ENA-UOJV01000811-UOJV01000811.1-human-gut-metagenome-genome-assembly--contig:-C82-NODE-811-length-41183-cov-12.946411_pt1 | contig 41183 bp, 40 predicted proteins | sample MGYA00242356_ERZ723903 | MGnify/ENA metagenome assembly ERZ723903
TGTGCCCCGGTCAGCCGGTGCAGGAAAAGGAGCCGCCCGTTAGGGGCGAACCCGCTTACGCAGTTCGCACATCCCGCAGGGCTGTGCAGAAAAATTTCAGCAAAGGCTATTGACAAATCTGTATGTTTGTATTATTATCATAATACAATAAAACGAAAGGAGAGAGCTTATGCAATGGGAATTGCGGGGGGATCGTCCGATCTATCAACAGCTTGTGGAAAAGCTGACCGAGCAGATCGTCAGCGGACAGCTTGCGGCGGGTGAAAAGGTACCGCCGGTGCGCGAGCTGGCGGCTCAGGCGGGTGTCAACCCGAACACTATGCAGCGTGCGCTTGCGGAAATGGAGCGCGAGGGCCTGATGTTCACCAACCGCACGAGCGGACGCTATGTAACGGAGGACAGAGAAATGATTGGTAAGGTAAGAGAGCAGATCGCAGGAGAACGCATCACGGAGTTTCTGTCCGGCATGAGCCAGCTTGGCTTCACCGAGCAGGACATTGTGGCGCTTCTGGAGAAACGCAGTGGGGAGGAGAAGAAAAATGGATAACAACGAACTGGTTATCTGTCAGGGATTGACAAAAAACTACGGTAAAAAGACCGCGCTCAATAATCTGAATCTGACGCTCGGCCGCGGACAGTTTATCGGTCTGCTCGGCCCGAACGGCTCAGGCAAAACAACGACTATCAAGCTGCTGAACGGTCTGCTGCAGCCGACAAGCGGCTCGGTGCTCATTGACGGTCAAGCGCCGGGCACCTACACGCACAGCATCATCAGCTATCTGCCCGACAAAAACTATCTCAATGATGCGATGAAGGTCAACGACCTGATTTCGTTCTTTGCGGACTTTTACACGGATTTTGACCGCGTAAAGGCAACCGATATGCTGGATTCGCTGCAGATCGACCCGCTCAGCCGTCTGAAAACGCTCAGCAAGGGCAATCAGGAGAAGGTGCAGCTCATCCTCACCATGAGCCGAAAGGCGCAGCTGTATGTGCTCGATGAGCCGATCGCGGGTGTCGATCCGGCGGCGCGCGACTACATTCTGAGCACCATTCTCTCGAATTACAGCGAGGACGCGTCCGTTCTGCTGTCTACGCACCTCATCGCGGATGTGGAGCGTGTGCTTGACGAGGTCATTTTCCTCAAGGAAGGCGCGATGGTGCTGCACGATACGGTTGACCATATCCGTGAGGAGCACGGAAAATCGGTTGACGCACTGTTCCGGGAGGTGTTTGCATGTTAAAGCTGCTGAAATATGAGTGGAAAGCCTGCGCGCGGACCTGTCTGCCGCTGTACGGCGTGCTGATTCTCATGTCGCTTATCAGCCGTATACTGTATGTCATTCCGAAGAATGCATCACTGGATTTCATGCTGCCCGCCATCAGCTCCATGCTGTATATGGGCGTGATGATGGCCGCATTTGTGGTAACGGCGGTCATTCTCATCCAGCGTTTTTACAAAAACCTGCTCGGCAGTGAGGGCTACCTCATGTTCACGCTGCCGGTCACGGTGACGCAGCACCTGCTCAGCAAGACCATTATCGCGGTGGTTATGATCGCGCTGAGCGGCATCGCGGCGTTCCTCAGCATCGGCATTTTTGCCGATATGTCCTTCGGCACCCTGTTTGTCGATATGATAAAGGGTGTGGCGCGGAGCGGCGGCCTGCTGTTCGGGCTGGAGCTGCTCGTGCTGGCGGTGCTCGGCATTGCGGACATGGCGCTGTTCGTCTATATGTGCATGGCGCTCGGCCATCTGGCGGGCAAGCACCGCCTGCTGATGTCGGTCGTGTGGTACGTTGTTCTTTCTACCGCAGTGCAGGTTCTCCTGCTTCTGGTGATGATGGGCGGGGGCAATGTCATGCCGGAGGCGCTTGCCGATGCGATAGTACGCTGGCTTGACAGCACCATGCAGACCATCACGCCGATGGATGCGGCGCATCTGATGCTGCGGTGCTGCTGCGTGTTCGCACTCATCGGCGATGCGGTGTATTTCCTCGTTACGCGCTGGATTCTGGTGCATAAATTAAACCTTGAATAAACAGCAGGAGCACACCAAACGGTGTGCTCTTTTGCTTGCTATCAGGGCATATCTCTGGTATGATTAAAATAGTAAAAGGGAGGTGTGTCCTGTGAAATGTCAGCACTGTGGTATCCATTTTGACGATGAGGAACGCGTATGTCCGATGTGCGGCGCACGCGCGGGCAGCAAGGGCCGCATGACGAGACCCGCGCCGAAATGGCGCGGCAAGCCGCGTGAGACCTACACCGAATATCATCCGACGATAGAGAACAGCAGCTCGGCGAAAACGGCGAAGAGCAAGGCGCGTCCCATCAAGGATAAGCCGAAGAAAAACCGCGCAAAGGGTGCGGTGATTGCGATAATTGTTATCGCTCTGCTGCAGATCGTACCGGCTATCTTCGCGTTTGTGATGGATGATCTGGTGCCGGAGATTGAGAGCAGCTTCGGAAATGCCCCTGCACCGGAGTATGATTCGGATTACAGCGCTGCCGACCTCAGTGCTGTCTTAGGCACGGACAGCGGCATGGTGATTGATAACAGCGACACCTTCCGTCTGCACTACGACCAGTCGAGTGATGAATGGGCGATTCTGTATACCTCGGCGGACGGCGGCACGTTCAAGAGCACGGCCGACGCGTGGTGTCTGTACGACGACCCCGACGAGTATTACTATCCGGAGGCGTATCCGTCCGATCAGTACGATATGTACACGGTTGCGTTCACGCTGTACGATACCGAGGCGGTAGGGAGCCTGCCCGAGTGGTGTCAGTCGGTAGCCGATAGCGGCGATGATATTTGGCTGAATTTGTATGTCAGCAAAACCGATGATACACTGCTCATCGAGGATATGGATGGGATTGGCCTGTTCGGCACAGCAGACCCGGTTCCGTATTATCGGGCGCAGAATGTGTGATTTTGTAAAAAAACGTGAAAAACAACAGCCCCGGTTCTGTCACTTGACAAAACCGGGGCGCCGCGCTGTAATATAGCTGCAAACGGCGGCTCGGTGCAACGAGCCGCCGTTCCCAATAGCTGAAGTATTTGAGGAAATGCCGCTCCGGTCTACGGGGCGGTTTTGTGTTTTACAGGAGAATTTTGTGCATATGCAAAAGAAAAAGGCAGACCCAATGAGTGAGATGATTCAGTGCCGGAGATGCGACCACAAATAAATTGAAATTGATAATGAAAAATGGAGAATTACCGCTTTCCGATAATTCTCGCAATGGTTTCCGCCGCATTCTCCTGATGCACCTCAGCGGGCTTGAACCGCACGGCTGCAAAATTGAGGTTGATCAGCGGACCCAGTCCGACGGCGGAAATAATGGTGCCGACACCGACCGGACCGCCGAGAAAAAAGCCGATGACCGTTACGAGCACATCCACGACCGCGCGGCACGCACCGGCAGACCGCCCGAACTTACGCGCGAGCGCGACCATCAGCGCGTCACGGGGGCCGCTGCCGAGCGCGCTTTTCATGTACAGCCAGGTGCCGAGCGCAAGCAGCTCCAGACCGCCGATGAGCATGGCAATGCCGCTCACCAATCCGTGCATCTGCGGGATGAGGTGCGCCGCCTGAATCGCGTCGATTATGACCGCGCAGCCCGCAATGTTGATGATCGTGCCTAAGCCGAAGCTCTCACCGAAGAGCACGGCCGTGAGGATGGCTGCCGCGCCTGCGATAGCGGACGCCGTGCCGTAGGTCATGCCGGTTCGCAGCGACATGCCTTGCTGCAGCACACTCCACGGCTCAAGTCCGACATTTGCCTGCAGCATCATCGCAATGCCGATCGAACTGACCGCAACACCCAGAATCAGCCAGAATAACCGGTGGATGTACTCTCGAAACATAATGTATACCTCCTGTGAGCAATTTAGCAGATAAAAAAGTGAAACGGCAGAACCGCGAGCATTCCGCTCGGATTCTGCCGTTTTTGTCAGTTGCATTGTGAAAATGTTATTCCGAAGCGGAATTGCTGTCGTCCTTTTTAATCTGGGAAAGATAGCGGTACACACTGGCCTGCGAGCAGTGCAGCGCGTCAGCCACATCCTTGACCGCGCCTTTCAGCAGGAAGATACCGCCGGTTTCAAGCGAAGCAATGATCTGCATGCGCTCGTCTGGTGTGAGACGGTCGGCGGTCACGCCGAGGCGGATGAGTTCGCGGCCGACCGCATCGCCTGCCACCGCGTCGATCGAGTTGTGGAAGCTCTCGGTCGTTGCCGGAACCGCTCGCGGGAATGGATCACCGGGCTCGGCCTGCTGCGGTGCGATATGGTCGTCGATAAAAATATCCGGATGACACAGCCGCAGCACGTTTTCGCTGGCGGCCAGATACCGGCTGTCGTCAAAGTTGATGCACAGCATGCCGACCAGCTTGCCGTTGTGCTTGATGAACATTGTGCTCGAGCGCAGCGTTTTGCCCTCGGCAGAGAGACCGCAGTAGTGCAGACGGTAATCCTGCGTTTCGTAGCTTTTGTCCATCAGGATTTTGAGCGCCACATTGGTAAGCGGTGCGCCGATCTCCCGGCCGCTGATGTGATTGTTGGCGATGGCTACTATGGAGCGGTTTTTGTCGGTCATATCATGCAGAGCAACCTCATAATCCGGTCCAAGTGCCTGTCCGAGAAATTCTGTCAGCTTGATGTAGTGCTGCAACAGCGGATTAGCCATTTGCCCACCCCGTTTCAAAGAATTTTCTTTGCAGTGCCTTTGATTGCATGGCATTGCCTTTTTATTGGTTTACTCTAATATTATTATAGCTTAACAATGATAAGTTTGTCAAAAAATAAACGCGAATAATTTCTCACAACAAAAATAAAAAGTTATTATGCAAAATAACTAAAATGAGGATAAAGTGCATAAAAAACTTGTGAGAAACCAGTGAACCATACAAAACTTGTTAAAATAATTGACAAGGCGCAAAAACTATGTTAAATTTATATCAAGGAATGAGACACAGGCTGATAAAAAATTACAAAACTGCAGAAAGAGGAATGCAAAGAGATGAGGAGTAGAGAAAGGGAGACTGCCATGAATTCTGATTTTCGAGACAAGCTCTCCAACGCCGCAACAGCGGTTGAGATCACCCTTGGCATGGTGATCCTGATCGCGTGCATCGTGTCCGGTATCGGCATGGTCGCCATGACCGATATGAACAAGCTGTTCGGTGATCCGGCGTATCTGCAGGCGCGCATGAGCTCGGCCTGCTTGATCATCATCGGCATCGAGCTGATCAAGATGATCACCAGCTACACCATCGACTCGGTGGTTGACGTTATGCTCCTCGCCATCGCGCGTCAGATGATCGTCGAGCATACCTCGCCGGTCGAGAATCTGATCGCCGTGCTGTCGATCGGCATCCTGTTCGTGATCCGGAAGTATCTGTATATTTCGCGTCTGGACCGCCGCCGCAGCAAGAAGGAGATCGAGGAGGACATCCGCGCAGAGGTTCTCGGCGTGGAGAACTGTAACGAGCCGAAAAAGCCGGAACCGCCCGAGATTGGCTCATTGATTTGACATAAGGAAAATGCATATCACCTGAAAACCGCAGCGCCCGAGAGGGCGCTGCGGTTTTTCGTTGGAAAGGCTGCAGATAAATTGTTTCAGTTATTCACAATATCAGAAAAAGTTTATAGGCTTGAACCTGCGTTTCACGCACACTTTCGCTATGTTGGCAGGCTTGTGAGTGATTAACTGCGATTCACATAACAGTGTAAATAGTACGCATACTATACCGATAAATCGCAATCTGAATGATATTACTGCTTCGTGCGTTGTAAATTTGCTTTACGCCCCAAACCGCATCTGCAGGCGCAGCCGGTCGGCAATCATCGAGATAAATTCGCTATTGGTGGGTTTGCCCTTGACGCCCGAGACCGTGTAGCCGAAGTAATTCTGCAGGGTTTCGATGTCGCCGCGGTCCCATGCGACCTCGATCGCGTGCCGGATGGCGCGCTCCACGCGGGAGGAGGTCGTCTTGAACTTTTTAGCAATCGACGGGTACAGCACCTTGGTGATGGCGCTGACCGATTCGATATCCTCGACTGCCATCATGATGGCCTCGCGCAGATACTGGTAACCCTTGATGTGCGCCGGCACGCCCACCTGATGAATCACCTCGGTCACGCGGAGCTCAAGCGCCATGCTTTCCTCGGCCTTGACCGCGCGCAGCTGACCGGTCCGCCACAGGCGAAGCCGCTCGCAGACCGCCTGCGGCTCCATCGGCTTGCGCAGGAACAGATCCACGCCGAGCGCCGCGCATTCCGCGCCGATCTGCGGGCTTGCAAACGCCGAGAATACCATCACCGCCGGATGCGGTCCGTCCTGCTCGTGCAGGCGGCTGAGCACGCTCATGCCGTCCATCACCGGCAGCATCAGTTCAATGATAAGTACATCCGGCCGCAGCTCATTGACTGCGGAAAGCGCCTTTTCGCCGTTTTCCGCAATGCCGACCAGCTCAAAATCGTCCGCACTGTCCAGTACCGCCGACATACGCGCGCAAAATTCGGTGTCGTCGTCTGCAAGTAAAACTCTCATTTTCTCATCCATATGTCATAACCAGCTTTCCGATAAATTTCATCTCTTTTTCTTGGCAATAGATTACCATATACTACCATAACTTGCAAGACCTTTTGTAAAAATATGGACAGAAAATTGCAGACAGAATTCGACAAAATCTGTCGATTTACCCGAAACGACCGGTCAGACCGACCGCTTTTGTAATTTCTGCATATTTTCAAAATTCCCCGGAAATAGACAAAATACAAGCAAAACTGCGGTTTTCGACAACAAAACAGTGGATATCAACCCGAAAGAAAGGGCGCACAATGTGCGCCCCCAGTCTGTCGATAAAGTCAATCTATCGTTTTTGCTTTTCGTGCGGCAGCACGCATAAAATAGAATTTGCACAGCAAATTCATAATTCCCGGGGGCGTGTACCTCGGGAATTATACAAGGGACGAAAAATTGTGCCCGTAGGGCGCGGCTTTTCGTCAAGATTCGATTGAAAGCGTGCTTTCAATCGAGAGGCTGCTCGAAAAACGGAGTTTTTCGACAGCCTCAGGGCGCACAATGTGCGCCCCTGCGGAAATGGTAAGCCGTTGCAAAACGCCTGCCTGTGCGAATTCTACACTCTTTCTGTCAGCTTGCCGCCAGCATTTTCTCCATCGAAATGCCATACCCTTCCATCGGATTATCGACCAGCACATGCGTTACCGCGCCGATCAGTTTGCCGTTCTGCAGGATCGGACTGCCGCTCATGCCCTGCACGATGCCGCCGGTTTTCTCCGCAAGCTGCGAATCGGTCACGCGGAGCATCATGCTGCGCCCGTATTCGTCGTTCGCCGGATAGAGCTTGACAATTTGGACAGAATAACGCTGCACGCTGTCGCCGTCCACATTGGACAGGATTTCCGCGTCACCGATTTTGATTTCGTCTGCCGACGCGACCGGCACGCACTGCAGCTCACTGTACAGCGAATCGTCCGTTATGGTGCCGAAAATGCCGCTTTCTGTGTTCTGCGCCACGGTTCCGAGCGGTTTTTCGGTCGAAAATTCGCCCTGCAGCGAACCCGGTTCACCCGCCTTGCCGCGCTGCACGCTGCTCACCGTTGAGTGAATGATCGTGCCCTCCTGCAGCGGCAGCAGCACGCCGGTCTCGCTGTCGCAGATGCCGTGACCGAGCGAGCCGAACGCGCCGGTCTGCGGGTCAACGTAGGTCAGCGTGCCGATTCCTGCCAGACTGTCGCGCGCGAGCACGCCGATGCGGTACGCACCGGTTTTGTCCCTGCACGGCGTCACCGTGACGCTTTTCTCCGCGTCTCCGCGCTCGAGCGTCAGCTTGATCGGCTGTCCCGCCGAGAGCGCGACCTGCTTCTGCAGATCGTCGTTCGAGTGCAGCGCGGTCTCACCGGCGCGGCACAGCACATCGCCCTCCTGCACGCCCGCCTCCTTCGCAGGGGAGTGCGTGCCGTCCGCGCCCTGCACCTCGGTCAGCTGCACGATGAGCACGCCCTCCGCCTGCATTTTGATGCCGACCGTGTGCCCGATCGGGATGACCTCGGCGATTTTTGCCGCCTGCGCGGAGACTGTCACCGCAAACAGCAGGAACAGGGCGAGCGCCGTGCGTTTTGCGTGATTTTTTTGCATTTTTTCACCTCCGCTATTACTATGCCGCGCGGAGCATGAAAACAACGCTGTGAACCTTTTCTATTCTGCCGGACATTTGGCGGCACGGAAATTCTCTGGGCGCGGAAAGGTTTTCCGGGAACGCAAAACGGCAGTTTCTCTGTGAAAAATGAGAGAAACTGCCGCAATTAGCAATGATTTATTCTGCTTTTGCAGGCGCACGATGACCGAGGAACGATGCTACCGCACGGGCGAGCACGCCGCCAACCGCACAGCCGACGATGATCTCGATCAGACCCTGTACACCGACCAGCAGCACGACGAACATCAGCGGGTTGGCCGCGCCGAGAGAGGCAACGCGCTCCTGAATGTAGTCGGTCTTGTAGAACACCAGAACAATGTAACCCATGAAGAAAATGGTATTCAGCAGCGGCGCGGACATTGCACCGACGAAATAGCTCCAGCTCTTCTTGTGGTCCACGCGGCGCAGCACGCGGAACAGCAGGCCGACGCACCAGCCCATCAGCACGCGCATGACAACGCACAGAACGAAGGTGTTAATCGGGCTGATCTGGAAAAATACGCTTGTCATAGCCGACACGCCGGTGATGGCGTCCTTCATGCTGACCAGACCGAACACGCCGCCGAGAATCGCACCGGCGGTCGGGCCCATGGTCATCGCGCCGACAGCGATCGGCACGGTCAGGAACGACATGTACAGCGGGCCGACCGGCACGCTGCCCAGACCCATCAGCTTCATCACGACCTCGATCGCCGCAAGCAGCGCCAGCTGCGCGAGATACCGTACATTGGTAGTTTTGTTATTCATTTGTAATTCCTCCTGCTGCCGTCCTGCTTTGACAGGTACGGCGCAATACAAAAATTGTGGTGGTCAGCGATAGAAATTCGCTGCCAAATCTCTTTCAACCCCGATTTTTCTTCCAAATCAGGTGCAGACCGTCGAGCACAAGGCTTTCATCGTACTCGAACGGGATACGCAGATAGGGAGTGACGAGCGGCGCAAGCTCTCCGGTGAGCACGACATACGGCGTTTCGCCGAGCGCCTCCGCAAAGCGTTCGACCATGCCGTCCACGAGCGACGCGGCACCGTAAACCGCGCCGACGCGCATGGCATCGACCGTGTTCCGGGCGAGAATGCCCTCGTCCTTGGCGTCGATGGCGACCGCCGGAAGCTGCGCTGCCTGCTCGCGGAGCGCGAGCAGACTCAACTGCACACCCGCCGTGATGGCTGAGCCGACCAGCGCACCGGACCCGTCGAGCGCGGTAAACGTGGTCGCGGTGCCGAGCGTAACTGCCACGCACGGCAGCTTTCCCTTTGCGCGGGCGGCCACCGCAGCGGCTACGCGGTCCGAGCCGACCTGCCGCGGCTGCTCGGAGCGGATGTTGAGTCCGGTCTTGACGCCGCTTGATACCTCGATGACATCGCGGATGCCGAGCAGGCGCAGCGCACCCTCGAGCACGCCGACCATGCTCGGAACGACCGAGCTGACAATACCGCCGTGGATGCGGCGCACGTTCACGCCATACAGCAAAAGCACCTGCTGCAGCTTGCAGGCGTAGTCATCGCGCGTCAGCTTAGGCTCGGTTGCGATGGAGGCAGAGAAAACCTGTCCGTCCTCCTCATAGCCGCCGAGCAAAACGCGGCTGTTTCCTGCATTGACTGCAATCAGCATGGTGTGTCTCCTTTTCTGCATAGTTTACCACTATTATAAGCCATTGAAAACCGTATTGCAAGGGGAGAGGCATACATTTTCGTCTTATTTCGGCAGCATGATCGGTGCGGCGAGCAGCGTCCACAGCACGGCGTATTTCGGGCAGATCTGCCCTTGAACATTGCCGAATTCGTGCGAGTAATCCCACACGCGCAGCCGGAAATGCCGGTTGACCGTGCAGCCGACCACATATTCCGCCGTCGTGATGCATGCCGCGCCGCACAGGCAGCGGGAGAGCGGGCTTTCCTCGTGTACGCGCCGCCGCAGCCGCCGCAGACCGACCAGAACCGCACCGCCGGTCAGCGCCATGGTCCAGTGGGTGCGTCCGCGCCAGAGAAGCTCAAGCGTGGCATAGCCGGCCGCGCCCAGCGCAAAGACTGCGGGAGTTTGCAGTTTCATTTTCATCACCGCATTTATTTTGCCCGGAATGGCTGGATTTACGCAAGGGTGGAGTAATTGAGAATTGAAAATGGAGAATGGAGAATGAACGTGGAGATTTGGCATTTTCCATTCTCAATTTGGCATACGCGCAAAATAAAAAGGAGAGAGCACAGCGCTCTCTCCTTGAATACAGCAAAGGGATCAGTCCTCCCTTTTACCTTTTGTGTTGATATAAGCCTATCCGCCAATCCCTCAGTCGATTTGACGGAACTTTAAGCATTGGAAAAGGAGCAAGGTGGGTTTTAACCTTGCTCCTATCGGTCAGAATATGCTATTCAGTTCAACAAACTGGAATTTGTCTGATTAGCAATTATCTTTTGCAATTTATAACTGCATCAAAAAGAATACCAGTACACTCGAGAGTATTGTTACTGTCCCCATTATGATAAACATCATGGAAGTAAAACTTTTTGAAATTGGTCTATCAACATAGCACTTTTTAGGATTGTTTGGATTATAATAAACTGTCATCTTACTGTTGATAGGCCACAACTGCTCCGCAAATTGACGCAAATTTGCAATAGCTCCAGTTTTTACATGTAGCCATCCTTTTTCATCTTCATAGACTTCTGATTTCATCGGTACAGGTACTCCTGATAGTTGCGTTGTTATAATTCCTCGAAATTTTTTCTTTGCTTTATAACAAGTTCCATTCACAAAGTACTCAACGATTGGGTACACTCTTCCATTTCCAGGAAACCTATATTGTTTAACAATACCGTCTGTCTTTTTTGTACACAATTTATTCTGTCTTTTTACAATGATATTGAAAATAACTCCTAGTAGAACTAATATTACACCAAGACCTCCAACTGTCATCAATTCTAACCATGCAATTTGTATTTCAGCCATAGTTTCATCACCTCAAGTTCCGATTTTTATATTTGATTATAAAATAGATGTTTGCTGTTTGCAATGTATATTTATAAGCTCATTTCCCATAAGTACACAATTCTGAAAAGGGAGAATTCTTTTGTATCATACAATATTTTTGTGCTTCTTTTGAGGCATGAAAAGATGCCGAAGTTGCCTTCGGCATCTTTTTGGTATCCAGTATCGGTTATGTGCGTGATTTAGTGAAATCACCGGAGTTATACCCCATCAACACAAAGGGGAAAAGGGACGATCAGTCTTCCAGCTTGACACGAGCCTCAAGGTACTTTCTCCGCTCCTCGAAACCCGATCTGCCCAGAAGTGCAAACATATTCTTCTTATAATCCTCAACACCCGGCTGATTAAACGGATTTACGCCGAGCAGGTAACCCGAAATGCCGCAGGCCTTCTCGAAAAAGTAGACCAGATAGCCGAAATGCCAGGCGTCCGTGCGGTCGATCTCGAGGATGATATTCGGCGTGCCGCCGTCCATGTGGGCGATCAGCGTGCCCTCGTACGCCTTCTGGTTGACGTGCTGCACGGTCTGACCTGCCAGATAATTCAGGCCGTCGATATCCTCTTCGGTATGCTCGATGGTAATCTCGGAGCGCGGTTCCTTGACCCACAGCACGGTCTCGAACATGATGCGCGAGCCGTCCTGAATGAACTGACCGATGGAATGAAGGTCGGTGGAGAAATTCGCTGAGGTGACGAACAGACCCTTATGGTCCTTGCCCTCGGACTCATCGAACAGCTGCTTGAGCCATTCGCCGAGCATGACGAGCGACGGCTCGTAATTTACCATGATCTCCATGGATTTGCCCTTGAACAGCAGCAGATTGCGCAGTGCCGCATAGCGCGCGCAGTCGTGCAAGGAGCCCTGAGAATAGTTCTCGCGGGAGGCGGCAGCGCCCGCCATCACCGCGTCAATGTCCAGACCGGCTGCAGCCATCGGCAGCAGACCGACCGGCGTGAGCACCGAGAAACGGCCGCCGATGTCATCCGGCACAATAAAGGTCTCGTAGCCCTCGTCATCCGCCAGCTTTTTGAGCGCGCCGCGCTCCTTATCCGTCGTGGCGAAAATGCGCTCGCGCGCCCCCTCCTTGCCGTATTTGCTTTCGCACAGCTTTTTCAGCTCGCGGAAGGCGATGGCAGGCTCGGTGGTCGTGCCCGACTTCGAGATGATGTTGATGCAGAAATCGCGGTCACCGATCATCTTGATAATGTCGTTTAAGTAGGACGACGAAATGTTGTTGCCGGCAAAGTACACCTCCGGAATGCCCTCCGGGCGGGTCTGGTTGTAGAACTGACCGTTTACGAACTCGATGGCTGCCCGTGCCCCTAAATACGAGCCGCCAATGCCGATGACGATCAGCACATCGCAGATCTGCTGAATCTTCTTTGCCGCCTGCTTGATGCGTGCAAACTCGTCCCGGTCATAATCCACCGGCAGATTCAGCCAGCCAAGAAAATCGTTTCCGGCGCCGGTGCCGTTCACGAGTGTGTCCTGCGCTGCCGCGACCTGCGCGGTGTAGTCCGCAATCTCGGCCTCGGTTCGGACAAATCGCCGGAGACCGGTCAGTTTCAGTTTAATTCCCATTACTGCATTTCCCCTTTTGTTATTTCCTCCAAGCCATTTGGCGGGATTTGCTCTCCCTCTCGTATCTAAGTATAGCATACTGACGGAAAAAGGCAAGCATTTTGTTCAAACCTTACAAAAACTTTATCTGCTCGACTGTTTCTGACAGGTAATTTTGCATTATGCAAACCGAACAAAGCTAACAAAAAAGCCGATTCCCATAGTAGAGAATCGGCAAAAATTGTTAGTAAATTGGAAAATTTGCGCAGATATCGCGTACATTTCGGCGGATATCGTTTGCCTTGTTGTCGAAATCGGTTGCGGCCTGCCAGATGAACTCGGCAATGCGGAGCATCTCCGGCGCACCGAAGCCGCGGGTGGTGACAGCGGGCGTGCCGATGCGCATGCCCGAGGTGACGAACGGACTTTCCGGGTCGTTCGGGATGGCATTCTTGTTGGCGGTGATGTACACCTCGTCCAGACGGCGCTGCAGCTCCTTGCCGGTCACGCCGGTCTTTCGCAGGTCGATGAGCATCAGGTGGTTGTCCGTGCCGCCGCTGACCAGATCGAAGCCCTGCTTCTGGAGTGCGTCCGCGAGCACACGCGCGTTGGTGACAACATTCTGCTGGTACGCCTTGAACTCGGGTCTGAGTGCCTCACCGAAGCAGACCGCCTTGGCGGCGATAACGTGCTCGAGCGGGCCGCCCTGTGTGCCGGGGAAGATGGCCTTGTTAAACTTCTTTGCCAGTTCCTCATCGTTCGTCAGGATGACGCCGCCGCGCGGACCGCGCAGCGTCTTGTGCGTGGTGGTGGTGACGACATCCGCGTAGGGAACCGGACTCTGGTGCAGACCGGCAGCCACCAGACCGGCAATGTGCGCCATGTCAACGAACAGGTACGCGCCGACCTCGTGTGCGATTTCAGCGAATTTTGCAAAGTCGATGGCGCGCGGGTACGCGGACGCACCGGCGATGATCATCTTCGGCTGCTCCTTTTTTGCAAGGGCACGGAGCGCATCATAGTCAATGAGACCGTTCTCATCCACGCCGTAGGGCACGATGTTGTACAGCAGGCCGGACTGATTGACCGGCGAGCCGTGGGTCAGGTGACCGCCGTTGTCCAGGCTCATGCCGAGCACGGTATCACCCGGCTTGCACAGCGCCTGATAGACCGCCATGTTCGCCTGCGCGCCCGAGTGCGGCTGCACGTTTGCGTATTTCGCGCCGAACAGCTGGCACACGCGGTGGATGGCGAGGTTTTCTACCTCATCGACGCATTCGCAGCCGCCGTAGTAGCGCTTGCCGGGATAGCCTTCGGCGTACTTGTTGGTCAGCACGCTGCCCATTGCCGCCATAACAGCCTCGCTGACGATGTTTTCCGAGGCGATCAACTCAATGTTGCGCGCCTGTCGTTTGTATTCCGCTTCGATCATACGTCCGAGTTCGGGGTCGAACGCCGTCACGAAGTCCATTGCTTGACGAACCATGATACAGCCTCCTGCTGGATAAGAATTTACTATTATAATTAAACCACATTTTTCGCATGGAATCTATTGACAAACATCTGATTTTTGCGTTAACGCTTCAGCAGTTTATAGTGAAATTGTTACATTGTGCATTTTTGTGCAAACAGTTGCCCTTTTTTCGACGATATGTTACAATACCAGTAGGATTATTTGGGGAGAGAGGATAACACAATGACCAAGAAAGAACGTGCCGCCGCCGTTACCGAGCTGTTGAAAACCGTCTATCCGGAGGCGGTCTGCGCCCTGCATTATACACACGATTACGAACTGCTGTTCGCCACCCGGCTTTCCGCGCAGTGCACGGACGCGCGCGTCAATATTGTGACAGAAAAATTATTCAAGCAGTTTCCGACCCTGCAGAGCTTCGCGGATGCGTCCGAGGAGGAGATTGCCGAGGCCATCAAGACCTGCGGCCTGTTCCGCACCAAAGCGCGCGACCTTAAGGCGTGCGCCATGATGCTGATTGCCAATTACGGCGGCAGGGTGCCGGATACCATGGAGGAGCTGCTCAAGCTCCCGGGCGTCGGCCGCAAGACCGCCAACCTCATCCTCGGGGATATTTTCGGCAAACCGGCCATTGTGTGCGATACGCACTGCATCCGTTTGTCCAACCGGCTGGGCTTCGTCAAGAACGAGAAGGACCCGGTCAAGGTGGAGAACGCCCTGAGAAAGCTGCTCGACCCGGCGGAGTCGTCCGATTTCTGCCATCGGCTGGTGCTGTTCGGCCGCGAGCACTGCACCGCCCGCAGCCCGAAGTGTGAGGGCTGTCCGCTCGGCGCGGTGTGCCCGTCGTATCCCATTGCGAAATAACATAGAGAAAAAGTAGGACTTTGAGAAAAAACGCAAAAAATCCACTTGACAAATTCTCATCGTGGGAATATACTGATTTCAGAAAAAGCAAAACCGCAGAACAAGAGTGAGTAAGAGCGAGACCGTGCTTCCAGAGAGCTTTCCGGTGGTGTGAGGAGAGCAGCAGAGGACGTTACTGAATGGACTTGTGAGGGCAGCCTCAAATCCGCAGGGAGAGTATGGCTGACGGGATTCCCACCGTTATCATGGGAGCGTGTGTGTTTGCACACGACAGAGTGGACGTTTTTGTACGTCAATTTGGGTGGTACCGCAGAAGTAACAGGCTTTTGTCCCATGATGCACTTGCATCATAGGATGAAAGCCTTTTTTGTTTGTAAATGGAGGAAAACACAATGATTACCCCAAGCTGTGATGAGATTTTAGAACTCGCGAAGGAGTATACGACCATTCCGGTCTGCCGCGAGATCTATGCCGATATGACAACGCCGATTTCGCTGCTGCGCCGCCTGCAGACCCGTTCCGACCGCTTTTTCCTGCTGGAGAGCGTGGAGGGCGGCGAAAAATGGGCGCGCTACTCCTTCCTCGGCTACGACCCGATCCTGCGTGCGACCTGCAAAAACGGCACGGTAACGCTCGAGGGTACGGTCAACAAGACGGTCAAGACCGACAAGCCGCTCACCGTGCTCCGCGAGGTGCTCGGCGAGTACCGCGCACCGCGGCTTGAGGGTCAGCCGCCGTTCACGGGCGGTTTCGTCGGTTACTTCGCGTATGCGATGCTCGGCTACGCGGAGCCGACGCTCAAAATCAAGCGCGGCGCATGGGACGATTTCGACCTGATGCTGTTCGACAAGGTCATCGCGTACGACCACCTCAAGCAGAAGATCGTGCTCGTGGTCAACATGAAGACCGACAGCGTGATGGAGAACTACGGCAAAGCCTGTGCCGCGCTCGAGGGCATGGCAGCGCTGATCAACGACCAAAGTCCGCTGCCGCCGCTCAAGGCAACCGGCAGGCCGAGCTTCACCTGCAACGTCACTGAGGCGCAGTACGCCGATATCGTGGAGAAAACCCGCGAGTACATCTTTGACGGCGATATCTTTCAGGCGGTGCAGTCGCGTCAGTTTTCCAGTCCGTATCAGGACAGCCTGCTTTCGGCGTACCGCGTGCTCCGCACCACCAACCCCTCGCCGTACATGGTGTTCCTTTCCATTGATGGGGACGAGATCATGTGTTCCTCTCCGGAAACGCTCGTCCGACTGGATAACGGCCGCCTGACCACCTTCCCGGTTGCAGGCTCGCGTCCGCGCGGCAAAACGCCGGAGGAGGATAAGGCGCTCGAGAACGAGCTGCTTGCCGATGAGAAGGAGCTTTCCGAGCATAACATGCTGGTCGATCTCGGCCGCAATGACCTCGGTAGAGTCTCCAAGATCGGCACGGTGGAGGTCACCGATTACATGATGATCCACCGCTATTCCAAGATCATGCACATTTGTTCGCAGGTCGAGGGCGACATTGACGAAAAGTACGACGCCTGCGACGCCATCGAAGCGGTGCTTCCGGCGGGAACCCTGTCCGGCGCACCCAAGATCCGCGCCTGCGAGATCATCGAGGAGCAGGAGAGCGAGCCGCGCGGCGTATACGGCGGCGCACTCGGCTATCTGGATTTCACCGGCAATATGGATACCTGTATCGCCATCCGCATGGCTGCCAAGAAGAACGGCATCGTGACCGTGCAGGCGGGCGGCGGCATCGTCGCGGATTCCGTGCCGCATAATGAATATATGGAAAGCGCAAACAAGGCAAAGGCAGTCATGAACGCCATCGAGCGTGCTTCGGAGGTAGACGGATAATGATTCTCCTGATCGACAATTACGATTCTTTTTCCTATAACCTGTTCCAGAAGGCGGCGGCCATCCAGCCGGATATGCGCGTTGTCCGCAATGACGCGCTCACCGTCAGCGAAATCGAGGGACTGAATCCCTCGCACATCATTCTTTCTCCGGGGCCCGGCTATCCGAAGGATGCGGGCATCTGCGAGGAAGTGGTAAGCAGGCTCGGCGGCAGCATCCCGATCCTTGGCGTGTGCCTCGGCCATCAGGCCATCTGCGAGGTGTTCGGCGGCCGCATCGAGCACGCGCAGCAGCTCATGCACGGCAAGCAGAGCATTGTAGAGGTGGATACCGACGAGCCGCTGTTCAAGGGTCTGGCGAAAAAGACCATGGCAGCGCGCTATCATTCGCTTGTGGCCGCACCGGACAGCCTGCCGGATTGCCTCAAGGTCATCTCGCGCGACGAAATCGGCGAGATCATGGCCGTAAGGCATAAGACCATGCCCATCTACGGCGTGCAGTTCCATCCAGAATCCATCTTGACACCGCAGGGAACAACCATTATGCAGAACTTTTTGAAAATGGAGAATTGAGAATGGAGAATTGAGAATTAAGGTATCGCGCAGAGCGCGATGATTTAATTCGGCGCAGAGCGCCGCACATTGTCGCAGCGCGGACGGAACTCGCGCAAGGATAGCGACATTTTCCATTTTCCATTCTCAATTTTCAATTACTTAGAGATTTAACATTTACAAAAGAGGTACGAATTATGATTCAGCTTGCAATTCACGAGGCCATCAACGGCCGAGATTTGGACTACACCATCGCTCGTGCAACAATGGAGGAAATGATGGACGGCACGGCGACCGACATTGAAATGGCAACGCTCCTGACAGCGCTCCGAATGAAGGGCGAAACCATCACCGAGATCACCGCCTGCGCCGAGGTTATGCGCGAAAAGGGCGCGCACATTGAGCCGAAGGGCGCGGTCATGGACATTGTCGGTACCGGCGGTGACGAGGTCGGCTCGTTCAACATCTCCACGACCGCCGCGTTTGTGGCGGCGGCAGGCGGTGTGCCGGTTGCAAAGCACGGCAACCGTTCGGTTTCGTCCAAGTCGGGCGCGGCTGACGTGCTCGAGGAGCTCGGCGTTGTCCTGTCGCTGTCGCCCGAGCAGAACGAAAGAGTGCTGGCGGAAACGGGCATCTGCTTCCTGTTCGCACAGGGCTATCACAAGTCCATGAAGAACGTCGCGCCTGTCCGCAAGGGCATGGGCGAGCGCACCATCTTCAACGTGCTCGGCCCGCTGTCCAATCCGGCGCGCGCGACCATGCAGCTGCTCGGCGTGTACGATGAAAGCCTCGTCATGCCGATGGCGCAGGTGCTGAGTAACCTCGGCGTAACGCGCGGCATGGTGGTCTGCGGCGGCGGTATGGACGAGGCCAGCCTCATCGGCAGGAACAAGGTCTGCGAAATCCGCGACGGCAAGCTGACGCCGTATGAACTCGACCCGACCGAATACGGTCTGTCCCTGTGCACGGTGGATGACCTGCGCGGCGGCTCACCCAAGGCAAACGCACAGATCACCCGCGACATTCTTGCAGGCCGTGAGCAGGGCGCAAAGCGCGAGGAAATCCTGCTGAACGCAGGTATCGCGCTGTACCTCGGTCTGGACGGCCTGACGCTGGCAGACGGCATCAAAAAGGCCGCAGAGATTATCGACAGCGGCGCGGCGCTCGCGAAGCTCGACCGGTTCGCGGCGGCAACGCAGGAGGCGGCAAAGGCATGATCCTCGACGAACTGGCGGCGCACGCCCGCGAGCGCGTTGCGGCGGATAAGGCGAAAATCCCGCTCGAGGACATGAAGGCACAGGCGGAAGCACTGCCGAAAGGCGATTTTCGGTTCGAAAAAGCGCTTTCCGGCAAAGAATGTGCGTTCATCTGCGAGGTCAAGAAGGCCAGCCCGTCCAAGGGCATCATCGACCCGGTGTTCGACTTTGAAGCCATCGCGCAAAGCTACGAGGACGCGGGCGCGGACTGCGTTTCCTGCCTGACCGAACCCAAGTGGTTTCTCGGGTCGGACGAAATCTTCAAAAAGGTCAGGGGAATCGTCACCAGACCGATGATCCGCAAGGATTTTACGGTGGATGAATATCAGATTTATCAGGCCAAAGTCCTCGGCGCGGATGCGGTGCTCCTCATTTGCACGCTGCTCGACACCGAAACGATACGCAATCATATCGGCATTTGCGACAAATTAGGCATGAGCGCTTTGGTGGAAACGCACGATGCACAGGAGATGCAGTCCGCGGTTCGAGCGGGCGCGCGGCTCATCGGCGTGAACAACCGCAACCTGAAGGACTTCACCGTGGACCTCGGCAACGCGGCTCGTCTGCGCGAGGGCGCACCGGACGGTACGGTTTTCGTAGCCGAGAGCGGCGTTTCCTCTCCGGCGGATGCGGCGGCACTCCGCAAGACCGGCGCGGATGCCGTTCTGGTAGGCGAGTACCTCATGCGTGCCGCAGATAAAAAGCAGGCGCTCGACGCACTCAGGGAGGCCACAAAATGAAGCTGAAATTCTGCGGACTGACCCGCAAAGCGGATATTGAGGCTGCAAACGAAACAAAACCGGACTTTATCGGCTTTGTGTTCGCGGAGAGCCGCCGGCATGTGTCGGATATGGATGCGGCGCGGCTCAAGGAGCACCTCGACCCGCACATCAAGGCGGTCGGCGTGTTTGTGAACGACGAACCGGAGCATATTGCCGCGCTCGTGCGCGATGAGGTTATCGACATCATCCAGCTGCACGGCGGCGAGAGCCTGCATTATATAAACAAGCTGCGAAAGCTGACAAGCGCGCCCATCGTCTACGCGGTGCGCGTGGAGACCCACCGCGACATTGAGCAGGCGGACACCCTGCCGGTGGATTATCTGCTGCTGGATACCTATGTAAAGCACGCCTACGGCGGTAGCGGCAAGACGTTCGACTGGTCGCTGATAGGCGAGGTAAACCACCCGTATTTTCTCGCGGGCGGGCTGAATGAAACCAACGTCCAAAGAGCCGCACAGACCGGCGCTTATGCGCTCGACCTGTCCAGCGGCATTGAAACGGACGATGTAAAGGATATGGACAAGATGCGCCGCGTATTGGCGCTTGTGAAAGGAGCAAACCAATGAGCAAGGGACGTTTTGGCGTACACGGCGGTCAGTATATGCCGGAAACGCTGATGAACGCGGTTATCGAGTTGGAGGAAGCCTACAACCACTATAAGAACGATCCGGAATTCAACGCAGAGCTGACCGAGCTGCTGAACAACTACGCAGGCCGTCCGTCGCGGCTGTACTTTGCGGAGCATATGACCCGTGACCTCGGCGGTGCGAAGATCTATCTCAAGCGCGAGGATCTCAACCACACCGGCGCACATAAGATCAACAACGTGCTCGGTCAGGCGCTGCTGGCGAAAAAAATGGGCAAGACCCGTCTGATCGCAGAGACCGGTGCCGGTCAGCACGGTGTTGCGACTGCGACGGCCGCAGCCCTGATGGGCATGGAGTGCGTGGTGTTCATGGGCGTGGAGGACACCGAGCGTCAGGCGCTCAATGTGTACCGTATGCGCCTGCTCGGCGCGGAGGTCATTCCGGTCTCGACCGGCACGGGCACGCTCAAGGATGCCTGCTCGGCAGCCTTCCGCGAGTGGACTTCCCGCATTGACGATACGCATTACTGCCTCGGCTCGTGCATGGGCCCGCACCCGTTCCCGACCATCGTGCGCGATTTCCAGTCGGTCATCTCCAAGGAGATCAAGGAGCAGATGCTCGAAAAGGAGGGCAAACTTCCGGATGTCGTGATGGCATGTGTCGGCGGCGGCTCGAACGCCATCGGCGCGTTCTACAACTTCATCGAGGATGAGGACGTGCGCCTGATCGGCTGTGAAGCCGCGGGCCGCGGTGTCAACACCGCAGAGACTGCCGCGACCATCGCTACTGGCCGTCTGGGCATTTTCCACGGCATGAAGAGCTATTTCTGCCAGGACGAATATGGTCAGATCGCACCGGTTTACTCCATCTCCGCCGGTCTGGATTACCCCGGCATCGGCCCGGAGCACGCTTACCTGCACGATATCGGCCGCGCGGAGTACGTTCCGGTCACCGATGATGAGGCGGTAAACGCATTCGAGTATCTCAGCCGTATCGAGGGTATCATTCCGGCGATCGAGTCTGCACACGCTGTCGCGCACGCGATGAAGCTTGCGCCGACCATGCGTAAGGACCAGACCATCGTTATCAATATCTCCGGCCGCGGCGATAAGGACTGCGCGGCGATCGCACGCTACCGCGGCGAGGATATTCATGAGTGATTAGGAAATTTATGCATCGTTTTTGAATATATGCCGTAGGGCGCGACGACTCGGCGCGCCATGCAGGCCGTATGCACATCGTTACCATCGGCGTGCCGAGGTCGTCACGCCCTACGAAAAAGGAGTAAGCTATGAGCAAGATAAAATCTGCCTTCCAGAGCGGCAAGGCTTTCATTCCCTTTGTAACCTGCGGTGACCCATCTCTGGACGTCACTGAGCAGATCGTATACGCGATGGCGGACGCGGGCGCGGACCTCATCGAGCTGGGTATTCCGTTCTCAGACCCGACCGCTGAGGGTCCGGTCATTCAGGAGGCGAACGTGCGTGCGCTGTCTGCGGGCACGACCACCGACAAGATCTTCGACATGGTGCGCCGTATCCGCCAGAAAACCGACATTCCGATGGTATTTATGACTTACGCGAACGTGGTGTACTCGTACGGCTCGGAGCGTTTCATCCGCACTGCCGCTGAGATCGGCATGGACGGTCTCATTCTGCCGGACGTACCGTTCGAGGAAAAGGCCGAGTTTGACCCGCTGTGCCGCCAGTACGGACTCGATCTTGTGTCGCTCATCGCGCCGACCTCGCACGACCGCATCCGCATGATCGCAAAGGAAGCCTCCGGCTTCGTGTACTGCGTGTCCTCGCTCGGCGTTACCGGCGTGCGCTCGAACATCACCACCGACATCGGCGCAATGGTGAAGCTGGTCAAGGAGACACAGGATATTCCGTGCGCGGTTGGCTTCGGCATTTCCACGCCCGAGCAGGCCGCTAGGATGGCCGCCCAGTCGGACGGCGCGATCGTCGGCTCGGCAATCGTTAAGATTTGCGCGAAGTACGGCAAGGACTGTGTGCCGCACATTAAGGAGTACGTTTGCAGCATGAAAGCTGCGGTACAGTCTGCAAACTGAGAATCTAAATGAATAATAAAAAGCGGGAGAAACAATCGTTTCGTCCCGCTTTTTTGGCGCACCGCAGTGCGCTGTAAAATTCTCTAAAAAAGGCCAGCTCTGCCGGCCTTTTTTACCACTGCTTCGGGACGTGTGTCCCGAACCGCCTTTGCCGTGCAAAGGTGAGGGGGATATCCCCAACGGTTTCCTTGGGAACCGTTGGGGTATCTAAGGGGGACAGCGTCCCCCTTAGAAATTTTGAGCCTTGAGTTCAAAGTAGGCTTTAGGATGCGCACAAACCGGGCAAACCTCCGGCGCCTGCCTGCCAACCACGATATGTCCGCAGTTGGAGCACTGCCATACGCAGTCGCCGTCGCGGGAAAAGACCAGCTTGTCCTCGACATTCTTGAGCAGCCTGCGGTAGCGTTCCTCGTGCTCCTTTTCGATTGCGCCGACCATCTCGAACAGGTCTGCGATGTGGTCGAAGCCCTCCTCACGCGCCTCCTTGGCGAAGGTGGCATACATGTCGGTCCACTCGTAGTTTTCGCCCTCTGCGGCAGCCTTGAGGTTGGCTGCGGTGTCATCAATGCCGCCGTTGAGCAGCTTGAACCAGATTTTCGCGTGCTCCTTTTCGTTTGCGGCGGTCTCCTCGAAGATTTTCGCAATCTGCACATAGCCGTCCTTTTTCGCCTTGGAGGCAAAGAACGTGTACTTATTGCGCGCCATGGATTCTCCTGCGAATGCGGTCTGCAGGTTTGCTTCGGTGCGGGTGCCATTGAGTTCTGCCATAACAGTTATCCTTTCTCCGTTTTTCCTATTCTTCCTGTCTCTTTTGACGGTCAGACCGTTCTGACTGCTCTTTTAGTCTTTCCTGCAAGCGCTGCAAATACCCTCGAACAGAATTTCGTACCGATGCAGCTCCACGCCGGAGGAATCCTCCACGCGGTCGATGAGATCGGTGACAGGCGGCATAAATACATCAAAAACGCCGCCGCACTTGGTGCACCGCACATGATAATGCGGCTTGATGTTGAAATCAAAGTGATCGGCACCGGTCGGCACAGGCACGCGCAAAATCTCGCCCTGAGCTGCCAGCTGATTCAGATTGCGGTAAACCGTGGCCTTGCTGATGGTCGGGTGCTGCGCCGCGATAACGGCATAAATCGCATCCGCGGTAGGGTGGTTGTGCATCTGATTCACTGCCTGCAATACGATCTGCCGCTGAATGGTGTTTCTGGTCTGCATAAAATGCACCTCCTTTATTAGTATTGCTTCTTAATTAAGAGTATATTGCAAATCCATATTTTTGTCAATCGGTAAGAAGCACTTTTTTGAATAATGTATGGGAAGAGATTTTGAAAAGGTTGCAGGCGATATGGAGAGTAATATAAACCAGGGAATGGAGATGGCAGTATGAATCGAACGGAGTTAGAAAAATATATACGGAATCATTATGGTACAGAGCCGGATCATCCGTGGATAAAGTATCCGAATTATGGAGTGTTCCGCCATAGCAGTAATAAAAATGGTTTGCCGGGTGCGGATGAAAACAAAAACGAGCCGTGAACCACATGAAGATTCACGACTCGTTTGTTATAGCACATAAAGAAACACCATCAGATAATGACAAACGCTGCCGACGATTACGAACAGATGAAACAACTCATGAAACCCGATCATCAGCCCGAGATTCGGCTTTTTGGCGATATAGATCACGCCGCCGACCGTATACGCCAGACCTCCGGCAGCCAGAAGGGCAATGGCAGGCGCGGGCATGGACAGCACGACTCCGAAATCAAACGCGATTGCCCAGCCGAGCGCGAGGTACAGCGCGGTGCCGATGAGACGCGGCGCGTCAATCCACAGCAGCTTGATGGCAATGCCGGTCAGCGCAATCAGCCAGATCACGCCAAGAAAGATATAGCTGCGCGGCGCAGGCATGAATTTGAGAATAATCGGCGTGTAGCTGCCCGCGATCAGCACATAGATCATGCTGTGGTCGAGCTTTTTCAGCCGCCGCAGGACGGCTTCGCCGCGGCCGGAGAAATGGTACACGCTGCTTGCGGAGTACAGCGCGATCAGCGACAGGCAGAACACCACGGCAGCCGCCGCAAGCGAGCCGGTGACGGACGGATCGAACAGCAGCCGCACGAGCAGCACGAACAGTCCGGCGCCGCTGAGCACTGCACCGATGAAATGAGAGTAACTGGAAAACGGCTCGCGGGCTTTGAGAAATGCACGAGGCATACAAACTCCTCCTTTTTGCTATGTAGAGTTAAAAACTATATCATGTCTGTTATGATACCATATTTTTCGGAAATTGCAAGTGCTTTCTCTAAATTGTCACCATGAAAAAAGCACCGTCTTTGTTAATCAAAGACAGTGCTTGAAAAATCAGGTATACGATTTCGGAATCTTTATGGTTCTCTCCTGCGCGGGAAGGTGCCGGGCGACTTCCTGCCGGATTTTCTCATTCTTGATCATGGTCGGCATGTGCGCCCGCACGGTAATATCGTGCGAGGCGTTCGGGTTCGCCGGAAGAATATCGCTCAGTTTGGTGTCCATTGTGATGCGGTAACGCGGCAGATCGGTCAATCCGCGCCGGATAGACGCCGTTCCGGTGTTGGTCAGTACGCTGACCTGAATACCGTTTTTCTGCAACAGCGGCTGCATCCACCCGTCGCGCGCGCCGAACGGATATGCGAAAAACAGCACGTTTTTCTGGCTGGTATTTTGCGTGATGAGGTCGATGCTCTGCTTGAGGTCCTCGCCGACGCGCTTGTTATACGCCGCCAGCGACTCGCCCTTCAGCCGCTGGATGCCGTTGATGCCGTCCGGTGCGGTCAGTCCGCCGTACTGCGGGTTGTGCAGGTTGTAGGTGTGAGAGGCCAGCTCCACCAGACCGCTGTCGGCCATTTCGGCTGCCTCATCCCACTTGATGAAAAAGCGGTTCGCTTCCGTGTTGTCGTTTGCGCGGATGCTTTTGCCGATCAGTGCAATGACGGCCTTCATGCCGGTTTTCTGCAGAATCGGGTACGCAATATCGTAATTGGAGCGATAACCGTCGTCAAAGGTGATCATGACCGGCCGCTCGGGCATGGCTTCCTTTCCGGCTCGGATGTCGATCAAATCCGCCGAGAGTAGCGGCGTGTAGCCGTTGTATTCCAGATATTCCATGTCCTCCTGAAAACGCTCGCCGGTGATGGTCATGCTCGTCACGGCGGACGGGTCGTTCGTCAGGTTGTGGTACATCAGAATCGGAACCTTCGAGGCAGTATTTGCCGCGCTGCAGCTGATGCAGGATACAAAAAATGCACCTGTCAGTCCGAAAAGGACCAGGCGTTGCCAGAATTTTTTCATATGTAAGCCTCCTACCGCTTATTGTTCGTTCAGTATATCATATTACAGTGGATTTGTCGAGCGGTATAACTCTTGCGTGAAGCGCGCAAAAGGCTTATAATAATAGCATTGCAGGCCGCACGGGCAGACGAAAAATTGCGTGTTTCCGTTCGGTACTGCAGTTGCAAGGTAACACCGCATAATTGAACAAGAGCGATTTACGAGTAAATTTTGCGTTCTGACGAGGCGTGAGTTTGCGGTAATACTTGATGTATTACCGTGAACTCACAACGAAGTCAGGGCACAAAATTTCTGTAAAGCGCCGCGGCAGTGCGACCGGAGCCTGCACAAGGAGCCGCAGCTTTAATTGTTCGGTGTTGCCTCGATATTTTGTAAAAGATGAGGTGAACGCCATGCCGCGGCTGGAGAAAACCATAGAAGCGGTCTTTGCCGACCGCGATATCATGCCCGACGAGGTGCCGCAGCTTGACCTGTATATGGATCAGGTGCTGACGCTGTTCGATCAGTGCTTATCGGGCAGCAAGCGCACGCCGGAGGATAAGCTGCTGACAAAAACCATGGTCAACAACTACGTCAAGGAAGGGCTTATGACGCCGGTGAAGGGCAAAAAATACACGCGCCAGCAGATCATGCAGCTGCTCTGCGTGTACCATTTGAAGCAGACGCTGCGCTTAAACGATGTGAAGGCGCTGACCGGTCGGGACGATGTGGACTTTGCGGCGTGCTACGAGCATCTGCTCGCGGACAAGAAGCGCATGCGCGAAGCCATTCCGCCGCTGCTGACTGCCCAGCTGCCCGAGACGCCGGATGACCCGGAGGAGCGGCTGTGCACATGCCTTGCGCTCAGCGAAATTGCAAATTATTTACGTCGGCTGTGCGAAAGCATGATCGACGATATCCCGCAGCAGACAGAAGGAGATTGAGACCCATGTCCATCGAAAAAGCAAAAGCGTATCTGCGTCAGTTCGGCGCAGAGGATCGCGTGATCGAATTCCCGGTGTCCAGTGCGACCGTGGAGCTGGCCGCCGAAGCTGTCCACTGCGAACCGGCACGCATCGCAAAAACGCTGTCGTTCCGCACGAATGACGGCGTGATCCTCATCGTTGCGGCAGGCGACACCAAGATCGACAACCCGAAGTACAAGGCGCGGTTCGGCTGCAAGGCGCGGATGCTCGCGTTTGAGGAGGTCGAGCCGGAGATCGGTCATGCGGTCGGCGGCGTGTGCCCGTTCGGCGTGAACGACGGCGTAACGGTCTACCTCGATGAATCGCTCCGACGGTTCGAGACGGTATTCCCAGCGTGCGGCTCGTCCAACTCAGCCATCGAGGTCACCATCCCGGAACTGGAGAAATTCTCCGGTTTCAAGGCATGGGTGGACGTCTGCAAGGGCTGGAGAGAGGCGTGAGCACGGTTGCTATCGGGCAGTTCGGCGCCGGAGAGAACAAAACTGCCAATCTCAGGGAAATAGAACGCCTTGCACAAACGGCAGCGGAAAATGGAGCGGAAATGCTGTTTTTGCCGGAATACAGCATGTATTACGCAAAAGTGAACGCGCGGTCGAAAAATATCGAGGCCGCAGAGCCGTGTGACGGCGCGTTCATTATTGCGCTCGGTGAGCTTTGCAGGAGATACGGCCTGTGGATTGCCGCAGGCATGTACGAGCGCACGGACGGTCTGCCGTACAACACGATTGCGGTTCTTGACGACCGCGGCAGCCTGCGCGGAACGCACCGCAAGAACCGTTTGTACGATGCGTTCGGCTATCGGGAATCCGATGAGTGCCGGGCAGGGGACAAGCCGTTTTCGCCCATCGAGACACCCGCTGGAAAACTGGGTATCATTACCTGCTTCGAGCTTCGGTTTCCGGCGCTGGCCGCCGAGCAGAAGGCGCGCGGCGCCGAGACGCTGTTCGTTCCGGCGGGCTGGGTGCAGGGCGAAAACAAGCTGCTGCACTGGCGCACCCTTCTGTGCGCGCGAGCCATCGAGAATGGTCTGACCGTGCTCGGTGCAGATCAGTATGCGCCCGGAAAATTTGTCGGGCACAGCATGGCGTTTCAGCCGGACGGCACCGCGCTCGGTGAACTCGGGGAAGAACAGGATTTGCTTATCGTGAAAATAAATTGATGAAAATTAAGTGAATGGGGAGAGGAAATGAAGGCTGCCAAATGCTTTATCATCTGTGAAATCGTTTGCTTTGTCGGTCTGGCGCTGTCGTATGCAGGCGAATTTCTGTGCGCTTTTGTGGCGCAAGGAACGGATAAGGACATATTTCAGATGGGATTATTCCTGTTCTGGCTGCTTATTGGGCCGTTGGCAATCTGCAATCTGATTTGCGCTGCTGTGATGTACAGGCGGCTGTCCGACCTGGCGGTGCGGCAGACGCTGTGGCGCTGCATCATTGCAATGAAGTGCATCGCGATTCCAATGTTCCTGCTGAATTTCTTTTTCGGCATGATTTACGGCATGTTTACGCTGATTTTCCCGATGACGCTGCCGGTCGTGCTCTTACAAATGCTGGTTGCCTGGTTTGCCATGATGGCTTCGTCCGGCTACTGCATTGCGCTCATCCTGCACGCGTGCAGGCAGGGCAAAATCAGCACCGGAACCGCAGTCCTGCAGGTCATTTCCCAGTTTATTTACGTTGTTGATGTTATCAGCCTGTTTTTCATTCGTAAGACGGTAAAAGAATGCGAAACGGCACAATAAGTTCAAAAAAGGAGTATTATCATGCAGTTTGATCCTACATTATATGTCATTACGGACAGTACCTACCACACGACCGAAACCCTGCTCCGCACGGTGGACGAGGCGTGCAGGGGCGGTGCAACGCTTATTCAGCTCCGCGAGAAGGACACCGGCGGACGCAGCTACCTTGAGCTGGCGCAGCAGGTCAAGTCCGTCACCGACCGCTACAGCGTGCCGCTCATCATCGACGACCGCGTGGATGTTGCCATTGCCTGCGATGCAGCCGGCGTACATGTCGGCGCGAGCGACCTGCCGGTGGCGGTCTGCCGCAGGCTGCTTGGCCCGGATAAGATCGTCGGCGCGACCGCCAAGACGGTCGAGGCAGCCGTTGCCGCGTACAACGACGGCGCGGATTACCTCGGCACCGGCGCCATTTACCCGACGACTACCCACGTTACCACCAAGGTTACGCCGGTCTCCGTGCTGAACGATGTGTGCCGCGCGGTCCCGATTCCGGTGGTTGCCATCGGCGGCCTGAACGCGGATAACATGGACGTGCTGGCTGACAGCCCCATCAAGGGCATCGCCGTGGTCTCTGCCGTCATGAAGGCAGACGATCCGTGCGCGGCTGCCGCGCATATCAAGGAAAAGTTCCTGAAAATGATGAATAAGTAAGAAAAAGCTCCGAAACAGGCGTTTCGGAGCTTTTCTTTTGCAGGTCAGTTGTTCGGTTCGATCGCGTAATCGTAGACCTCATGTCCGCTTTCGAGCACCTTGCCGTCCACGGTGATGAGCACTGCGGTTGCGCCGCGCGCCTGCGCAAACGTGTTGACCAGTGCGTAGATCTTGAGCGTTTCACCGGCGGTGCCGGAGGCGCGGATCGCCTCGCCGAAGGCGGCGTTCATGTCGAGCGTGAGCGTGCCGTTCTGGAGCGACGAGGACTGCACCTTGACGCCCTCGGGCAGCGAGCCTGCGGCGATGAGCGCATCTACGAGCGACTGGTCGGAGTCGTCCTTCGCGTCTGCGCCGGTCGGCGTGAGTGTTTCACCCTGTTCATCCGGAACGTAGATCGTGACCGACTCCGTGCCGCTCGGATTGGGGTTTTCCGGCTGTACGGCAGGTTTATCGGTCTTGGAATCGGACGGTTTGCCGGAATTGCTGTCGTCCGGCGTTTCCGGCGTGGTCGGGTTCTCCGGCTCGGTAACAGCAGGCTTTTCCGGCTCATCGGTGGGCTTGCTGCGGACATATCCATATACACAGGCTGCGGCGACTACTGCAATGATCGCAATTACGGCTATAATAACTTTTGAGCGTTTCATTGTAAACGCCTCCTTTCTATTACAAGCCTATTGTACCAAGCCGGACGGGAAAATACAAGGGATATACTGTTAACAAACGGCAGCTTTTTGCCCTGGTCTGGGCGTCCTCTGTTTTTTACACCGATTGACAGGAGACCGAACTGCGTGAGCGGGTTCGCCCCTGACGGGCGGCAGCTTTTTTTCAGCACCGGCTGAGCGGGGTACTCGAACTGCGTCAGCGTGTTCGCCCCTTCCGGGCGGCAGCCTTTTTTCTGCACCGGCTGAGCGGGGGACGCGAACTGCGTGAGCGTGTTCGTCCCTAACGGGCGGGGAGTTTTTCGCTGAACCTTAGCGGGGAGTGCGCCTACCCGGCGGGGGCACAAGAGGGTAGACACCTACGGTTTCCACCCTCTTGTGAATCACCCTTTTCCCTTGGAGGGTCTGGCGCAGATTGCCGACATGTGACCGCTGCGAAATAAGGGGAACGGCAGAGGAGTTTTTCTTCCGTAGGGGAGCACAGTGTGCTCCCATGTCGAGACATATTCGCAGTGTCAGATACCGTTCTGCTACACAGGTCGGCTACTTCCAGCAGGCGCGACATAACAGTGTCGCGCAACTCTTTAGCGCATTATACCGGACGGCACCTGCGGATTTAGGCGTTTGGCACAATTTATCCTCGCAGGTGCTGTCTATTACAACGCGCTAACGAATTGCGCAACACGGGTATGTTGCGCCTGCGTTGATTTAATCACATGTGTAGCAGTACGATATCTGACACTGCGAACAGGTTGCGAAAGACACGGAAGAAAAAATCCTCTGCCGTTTCTCATTTCGAAGCGGTCACATATAGGAAATCTGCGCCGGATTAGGAAGCAAGGGAAAGGTAGGAGTTCAAAGAGGAAGGGAAACCGTAGGTGTCCCTTCCTTTTTGCCCCCGCGGCGGGCGCCGCAACGTCCCCGCCGTCCGCAGACGGCGAATCCCCCGCTGAGGTTCAGCGAAAAACTTCCCGCCCGTTAGGGGCGAACCCGCTGACGCAGTTCGAGTGCCCCAGTCAGCCGGTGCTGAAAAAACCTGCCGCCCGTTAGGGGCGAACCCGCCTGCGGCAGTTCGTGTGCCCCAGTCAGCCGGTGCTGAAAAAACTGCCGCCCGTTAGGAGCGAACACGCTCACGCAGTTCGCGTGCCCCGCTCAGCCGGTGCAGAGAAAGGAGCCGCCCCGTCAGGGCGAACACGCTGACGCAGTTCGAGCACCCCGCTGGGTCGGTGCAGAAAAAATTTCTCGAAAATTTTCAAAAAAGTTGACCATTCACGGTCAATTTTCACCTCCATCCGGCATAGGGTTGAAGGAGGTGACGCAATGATGAACATTGCATTCAAACAGGCGCACAGCGGCAACTACCGCCGAGCCGCACGCGGAAAGGAGGATATCTGCTATCTGGTGATTCACTTTACAGCGAACGACGGCGATACCGCGAAAAATAACGCGGATTACTTCGCTCGGGCGGAGATTTCGACCTCAGCGCACTATTTTGTGGACGAAAACGAGGTCTGGCAGTCGGTCCGCGACGCGGATATCGCATGGCACTGCGGCACGCGCGGCACCTATTTTCATCCGTACTGCCGCAACGCGAACAGTATCGGCATTGAGCTGTGTAGCCGCAAAAACGGCGAGAAATTCTACTTTATGCCCGAGACTGTGCGTCGGGCGCAGGCGCTGACGTGCGAACTGATGGCGAAATACGGTATTCCGCTCGAAAATGTTGTGCGCCACTACGATGTTACACACAAAAACTGTCCTGCGCCGTTCGTCGAGAGCGCATCCGCGTGGACAGCATTTAAGCAGGGTCTACAGAAAAAGGAGGAACCTGACATGACCGAAGCCGAGGTAAAGAAGATCATCGAGAGCACCCGCAGGACGTACAACAGCGTTTCCGCCGTTCCCGCGTGGGCGAAGCCGACTGTCGAGAAGCTGACGCGCAAGGGATGGCTGCTTGGCGACGAGCACGGAAAGCTCGACCTGACCGAAGAGCTGCTCCGCACGCTGGTTATCAACGACCGCGCCGGAATCTACGGCGAATAAGCGCAGCTGTCGCGAAACTACAGTTTCGCCGACAAGCAGGAACGGACCGTGGGCCGTTCCAAAGTCGTCCAAAAGTTCCTCCCGATGGTCGAAACTTTCTCCCTCTATAGGTATAAAAACCGTGATACATGCTCCCGGTTTTTATGAATTTGCAGTGCAAATTCTATTGAATGCGCGCTGCTGCGCGATTTGTGTCAAATTCGTAGAAAAATAGACTTTTCTACAAATTAAGAGGCTGTAAATTAAATTTACAGCCTCTTTTTGTTACTTGGTGTTTTGATAGGTCAGACCCTTTTTTCGGATGATAAACAGCTGGATATAGTACGATGCCGCAAGGAATACCGCTGCGAATGTCCACGCGGCCGCGTCCGTGTAGAACAGACCGCGCTCGCCGATGGCCTTGGTCAGCAGCAGCGATGCCCCCACACGGCCTGCAAACTCGGTCAGACCGGAGAGCATGGGTGCGGTCGTAAAGCCCATGCCCTGCAGAGCCGAGCGGTAGGTGTGCAGCACATAGGCGGACAGCAAAAACGTGCTCATGACGACCAGATAATCGTATGCGACCGACAGCGCCTCGGCGGCGTTGGCAGCATCCGCGGAGATGAACAGCGCGACAACGTGACGGCCGAACAGGATCATGCCCGCTGCCAGCAGTGCAGAAAAGCTGAGCGCCAGCACAAGCGTCGAGCGGACACCCATCCGCACGCGGTCAAGCCGGTTTGCGCCCCAGTTCTGGCCGGTATAGGTCGAAGCGGCGTAGCCGAACGCGGACGCGGAGCAGTCCATCAGGCCGTGCAGCTTGTTGGTCGCGGTGAAGCCCGCGAGGAACACAAAGCCGCAGGTGTTGATAACCGCCTGCATGATGATGCCGCTGATGACGATGACGAAATGCTGCAGCGCAAGCGGCAGACCAAGGTGGCACAGCCGCCGGATCACACTGCCGTTCGGCTGCCAGTCCGGCTTTTCGACGGACGCAGCCGGGATTTTCCGCAGCGCAATGACGCAGTACGCGAATGCAAACAGCTGCGCGAGCAGTGTCGCGGCGGCAGCGCCCGGAATGCCCCAGCCGAAGCGGATAACGAACAGCAGATCGAGCACAATGTTCAGACATCCGGCAGTAAACATGGCAATAAGCGGACTTTTTCCGTCTCCGAGTGCGCGGAGGATCGCCGCTGCCATGTTGTACGCCATCGTGATGAGCGTGCCCGCATACATCATGGTTAAATAAATGTGCGCGCCGTCATAGATGTTCTCGGGCGTGTCCAGCAGGTGCAGCAGCCAGCCTGCCGAGGACACGAACACCACGGTCAGCAGGATGCCGACTGCCGCGCACAGCAGCACGGACATGGTGATGGCCTTGCGCAGTCCCTTCTTATCGTTTGAGCCGAAGGTCTGCGACACGAGCACGGAAAAGCCCTGCGTCATGGCCTGCACGGTCCACAGCACCAGCCAGTACAGCCAGTCGGTCGCGCCGAGTGCGGCCAGCGCCTCCACACCGACACCGCGCCCGACGATGGACGCGTCTGCGACTGTGTACAGCTGCTGACCGACATTTGTCAAAATCAGCGGTACGGCCAGTCCGAGAATGAGTTTTGTCGGACGGCCGACGGTCATATTTGTCTCTCTGCTCATACAATCTCCTTACTTTGCCAGTTCGTACATTGCCGCCGCGATGATTTCCGCGTTCTGCAGCACGCGCTCGATCTCCATGTACTCGTCCGGCTTGTGCTCGCGCACCTCATCGCCGGGGAAGATCGGACCAAATGCGACAAGGTTCGGCATGGACTTGGCATAGGTGCCGCCGCCGATGCTCTTGAGCTCCGCCTTCTCGCCGGTCTGCTCCTCATATACCTTGGACAGTCTGCGGATGAGTTCGCTTTCGGGCGGCATGTAAATGGCCGCCGCGTGGGTCATCTCGGTTTCGGTAAAGCCGCCGAGCGTGAAACCGCGCGACAGACGCGGGTACACGCGCTCGTATTTCAGGGTGACCGGATAGCGCACCGAGAAAACGAGCGACAGCGTTTCCTGCTCGAATTTTGCCACGCCGAGGTTGAGCGTCAGCGGGCCGGACAGCTCATCGCGCATGGCGAGACCGAGGGACTCACCGTGTACCTCCATGCCGATGCGCTCTGCCACAAATGCCATGCAGTCGCCAAGTTCACCGGTCAGCGGCAGCTGATTGAGTGCCTGCGCCAGCCGTCCAATGGCATTTTCTCCCTGCTCCGGGGTCGAGCCGTGAACGGCAATGCCCTCGGCTTCCACGCGGATGCCGCCCTCGATCGGCGTGACGGTTACCTTGTCTGCGGAGATTTTGGCAGCCGCGTCCGCCGGACACTGCAGCTCCGCCGCCGCATACGCGGGCGAGATGTTGGAGGCGGCGCCGCCCTCGAACTTTGTCAGGCGGTAATCGCCGGTCTGGTGCAGCTTTCGGCTGTAAGTGCCGTTGAGAATGCCCTTTTCACCGTTGATGATCGGGTATTCGCCGTCCGGCGTGAAGCCGTACACCGGCAGCTCGCCGCCATGCGAAACGTACCACGACATATCGCCGCAGCCGGTTTCCTCGTTGGTGCCGAACAGCAGACGGATGCGCTTGGAGGGGGCAAATCCGGCATCCTTGAGCGCCGCCAGCGCGTAGATGGCCGCCACCATCGGGCCCTTGTCGTCCATCGTGCCGCGTCCGTAAATACGGCCGTTTTTGATCTCGCCGGAGAACGGCTCGGTCTCGGTCCAGCCGTCGCCGGCGGGCACAACATCCAGATGACCGAGTACAGCCACCATTTCCTTGCCTTCGCCGTACTCGCACCAGCCGACACGGTCATCCATATTGCCGGTCCGGAAGCCCAGCTTTTCGCAGAGCGCAAGCGTTTCGTGCAGCGCACGGGCAGGCTCACGGCCGAACGGCGCATGCTCTTCCGGCACGCCTTCCACGCTCGGTATGCGCACGAGTGCGGCAAGACTTTCCAGCAGTTCGTCCGCGTGCGCACGGATATAGGGTTTGCAGTTCATAACAAAAACCTCCTTAACAGGGTGGATTATTCATCGGATTGGGAATGGTTGAGCACAAAATGGCTCTTTTTGTATGCGATAAGTCCGTCGCGCTGCATGCGGCTCAGCTCGGCGGACAGCGCACTGCGGTCCACGCCGAGGTAGTCGGCCAGCTGCTGACGGTCGAACGGAATGTCGAACGTGTCCGAGCCGTGCTGCACCGCCTGCGCGGACAGGTACGACAGCAGCTTGCCGCGCATGGATTTCGGACTTGTGTGGAAGATTTTTCGCGTCAAAAGCAGGTTTTTCTGCGCGGTGACGTCCAAAAGATTGCGTAAAAGCACACTGTGCGCGCTGTCCTGCGCGGCAGAGGAGAGCAGTGTTTCGCTCGGCAGGAACAGCACCTCGGACGGCTCGTCCGCCACCGCGGAGACCATCATGGGCGTGCCGGGCACGCAGGCGTACGTTTCAGCGAATACCGAACCGGGCGTAATGTGGTCGAGCAGCGTCTTGTGGCCCCATGCGTCGCAGCGCTCGATATTCACGCCGCCCGAGAGCAGAATACACAGCGCATGCGCGGTATCGCCGACGCGGTAAATCGGCTGAAATTTGTCAAATTCACGCGTGCAGGCGTGCAGACGGCGTAAAAGCGGGGATAATTCTACGGTTTCAATGCCGCGGAACAGACCGCAGCGCGCAAGGATGGACAGGTTCATATTTCCTCCTGTTTTGTTGTTGGGACAACATACTTTGCTCTCTCAGTATAGTAAGATATGAGCGTAAAGTCAAGCGGGACACACGAACCGCGCAGGCGGTTCGCACGAACGGGGCGGCAGCCTGTTTCTCAGCACCGGCTGAGCGGGGTGCGCGAACTGTGTTAGCGTGTTCGCCCTGACGGGGCGGCACTCTTTTTCAGCACCGGCTGACCGGGGCATACGAACTGCGTCAGCGGGTTCGCCCCTAACGGGCGGAGAGTTTTTCGCTGAACCTCAGCGGGGGGATTCGCCGTCTGCGGACGGCGGGAACGTGCCGCGCCCCGCGGCGGGGGCAAAAAGGAAGGGACACCTGCGGTTTCCCTTCCTCTTTGAACTCCTACCTTTCCCTTGCTTCCTAATCTGGCGCAGATTACCGACATGTGACCGTTGCGAAAAGGGGTACGGCAGAGGATTTTTTCTACCGTGTCTTTCGTAACCGATTCGCAGTGTCAGATAACGTACTGCTACACAGACCGGAAAGTCTTCGCAGGCGCGACATAACAGTGTCGCGCAACTCTTTGGCACGTTGCACCGCACGGCACCTGCGAATGTAGGCGTTCGGTAGCATTTATCTTCGTAGGTGCTGTCTATCATAACGCGCTTACGAATTGCGCGGCACGGTTATGCCGCGCCTGCTGGAAGTAGCCGACCTGTGTAGCAGAACGGTATCCGACACTGCGAATATGTCGGGACACGGGCGCACACTGTGCGCCCCTACGGAAGATGAGCAGTACGCTCGTTCCTTGGCGAGTCTCAGCTCTGCAAATTTCGCCGTGCCCTCATAGGAAAGGGGTGATCCACAAGAGGGTGGAAACCTTGGTGTCTACCCTCTTGTGCCCCCGCCGGGTAGGCGGCCCCCCCGCTGGCCCCAGCGGAACCATCTCAAGACAAGAAACAGGATATATAAGGAGAAAACACTATGATTCGCAAAATTATCGAAATCGACAAAGAAAAATGCAACGGCTGCGGCCTGTGCGCCCACGCCTGCCACGAGGGCGCTATCGGCATGGTGGACGGCAAGGCCACTCTGCTCCGCGACGACTACTGCGACGGCCTCGGCAACTGCCTGCCGGTCTGCCCGACCGGCGCCATCTCGTTCGTCGAGCGCGAAGCCGCCGCTTATGACGAAGCCGCTGTACAGGCCAATATGCAGGCAAAATCTCAGCCGCACACCGGATGCCCGGGCAGCATGGCACGGAGTATGGAACACGCCCCGGTCAATCAGCCGGCCTCGTTCATTCCGATGCCGAGCCAGCTGCGCCAGTGGCCGGTGCAGATCAAGCTTGTGCCGGTGAATGCGCCTTATTTTGACGGCGCAAACCTGCTCATCGCGGCAGACTGCACCGCTTACGCGTACGCAAATTTCCATCAGGATTTTATCCGGGGGAAGGTAACGCTCGTCGGCTGTCCCAAGCTGGATGATGTGGATTACAGCGAGAAGCTGACCGAAATCCTCCGTCAGAACAACATCAAAAGCGTAACCGTTGTCCGCATGGAGGTGCCGTGCTGCGGCGGACTGGAATACGCCGTCCGCACCGCGCTGCAGAACTGCGGCAAGCTGTTGCCGTGGCAGGTGAAGACCATTTCCATCAAGGGCGAACTGCTGGACGACTGACCGATTTCTGTCGATTTCACTGATTTGCATTTGCAATTTTCGTTCAAAACGTGTAAAATAAAAAGGTAACACCACATAATTGGACAAGAGTGATTTGTGAGTAAAGTTTGTGTTCTGACGCGGCACGGTTTCGCAGCAATACTTGATGTATTGCAAGAAATCGTAACAAAGTCAGAGTGCAAAATTTCCACAAAGCACCGCAGTCAAATTGTGTGGTGGTGCCTTTGGAATGACACCGCGCAACGCGGTATGTAGGAGCGAAAATTCATGGCAGTCACTTTGGCAGAAATCGCTGCGCTGGCGGGCGTTTCCCGCGGTACGGTGGATCGGGCACTTAACGACAGAGGACGCGTCGATCCCAAGGTTGCGGCACGCGTGCGCTGCATTGCAGCAGAGCGAGGCTACCGCCCGAACCGTGCGGGACGCATGCTGGCACGCGCGAAAAACCCGATCAGGATCGGCGTGATCGTCCAGTCGGTCGAGACCATGTTCATGCACACGGTATTTGAGGAGATCGAACGCGCATCGGCGCACTTTACCACCACCGGCGCAGAGGTGCTCGTGCGGCCGCTTGAGGGCATCGATGCACAGCAGCAGCTGGACGTGATCGACGAGCTGCTCGAGGCAGGCGTGCAGGGCATCGCGCTTTCTCCGGCGGAGGACGAGCGGATACGCGCCCGTATTCAGGAGCTGTCCGGGCGCATGCCGGTCGTTACCTTCAACTCGGATCTGCCGGACTCGGGCCGCCTGTGCTATGTCGGCGTGGACAATTTCGCGTGCGGACGCATGAGCGCCGGTCTGATGGACCTGCTGCTCGCCGGTCACGGGGAAGTCCTGTTGGTTGCCGGTCAGGAAAACAACTGGTCACATCAGCAGCGTGTGGACGGCTTTCAGACCGAGGCTGCCGCAAATTTCCCCGGTTTGAGTCTGCTGCCGCCGCAGACCTGCGGGGACGATCAGCAGCTGGCGCATGATATTGTGTGCCGCGCCGTGCAGGAGCATCCGTCGCTGCGCGGTGTGTACGTTTCGGTAAACGGTCAGCTCGGCGCGTGCGACGCGCTGCGTGAACTGGTTTTACAGGGCAAGGTGCACCTGATCTGCCACGATTTGATTCCGGCAAATGCGGAGAATGTCCGCCGCGGACTCATCGACTTCCTGATCGATCAGGATGCCGCCCTGCAGGGGGCACGTCCGATCGAGCTGCTCATGGACTACCTGTTGGCAGGCGAAAAGCCGGAGACCGACCGCATTCTTGCGTGCATTGATATCCGCAACCGCTACAACGTGTGAGGTGCGCGATGAAAGAGGTTTTGCGGCTCGATCACGGCGTTTTGACGCATTTTCCGGCACCGGCCGGATGGAATAAGCCTGCGCTCATCCTGTGCCCGGGCGGCGGCTACGAATACTGCTCCATCCGGGAGGGCGCACCGGTCGCGCGTGCGTTTGCGCGGGACGGTGTGGAAGCGTTCGTGCTCGAGTACGACTGCACGGAGGTGCCGCTTGGCGTAAAGCCGCTGCACACGCTGTCCGCGTCTGTCGCCTGGGTGAGAGAACATGCGGCACAGCTCGGCATCGCGGCAGACCGCATTGCGGTCGGCGGATTTTCGGCGGGCGCCCATCTGGCGGGACTGCTGGCGGCGACGTGGCACGACGCGGACTGGTTTCCTGCGGGCACGGATTTGCAGGCGCACCGACCGAATGCGGCGGTGCTGTGCTATCCGGTGGTCTCGGCGGGAGCGTATGCGCATCGCGGCAGCTTTGTGCGTCTGGCAGGTGAAAATGCTGCGGAACAGCGGAGATTTTCGCTGGAAACGCTGGTTTCCGCGCGCATGCCGCGTACATTTTTGTGGCACACCCTGACGGACGCGACCGTTCCGGTCGAGAACACGCTGCTGCTCGAGGCGGCTTTGCGCCGAGAGAACATCAGCCACGAGCTGCACCTGTTCCCGCACGGCGTGCACGGACTCGCGCTCGCGGATTTGGAGACAGCAGACCCGATGAAAGGGCGCGTGCCCGACCGGCATATAAACCGCTGGCAGGTACTCTGCGCGGAATGGCTGAAGGAGGAATAACAATGCAGATTCGACACGCCCGGCCGGAGGATCTTCCGGCGATGCAGAAAATTTTTGCGGACGCGCGGGCATTTATGCGCGAAAACGGCAATCCCGATCAGTGGGGAGACAGATTCCCGACGCAGGAAATGCTGGACAAGGATCTTGCACTGCACCGCAGCTACGTCTGCGAGGACAACGGCAAAATCGCAGCGACCTTTGCGTTTACGACCGACGGCGAGCCGACCTACCGCGTCATTCGCGGCGGCGCCTGGCTGGACGATGCGCCGTACGGCGTTGTCCACCGTATCGCGGCGGCAAAGGGCACGCACGGCGCGGCTTCGTTCTGCATGAACTGGTGCATGGAGCAGTGCGGCAACATCCGCATCGACACGCACGCGAACAACAAGCCCATGCAGGGTCTGCTGAACAAGCTCGGCTATACCTATTGCGGCGTCATTGAGCTGGAAAACGGGCGCGGAGAACGTCTGGCGTTCCAGAAACGAGTAGAAAAGTAAGTAAGAAACAGCAAACGGCATACCGGAGAGAATCTCACGGTGTGCCGTTTTTTTATTTCCGGACTTTGATAAAATTAAAGATTGACTTTAATATAATTTGATATTATAATGAAGTTGCAATGAAAGGAAGTGATAGCCGTGGCAATCGAGGTAATGCCGGAGTGGCTTGCATCGCTGGACGAGGAGGACGTGTCGTTCATCAAAAAATTCGTGCTGGCGTCGGGTTCGCTCAAGGAGGTCGCGGGCATTTACGGTGTGACCTACCCGACCGTGCGCCTGCGTCTGGACCGTCTGATCCAGAAGATCAGACTTGGCGAGCAGGCGGACGAGGAGCCGTATATCGCGCTCATCAAGCGTCTTGCGGTCAAGGACAAGCTGGATTTTGACACGGCGAAGCTGCTCATCAACGAGTACAAAAAGCTGAGAGAGGGGAACAAATAATGCTGATTGCAACGGTTTCTACAATTATTTCGCTGATTTTTCTGATCGCGTTTGTCGCGGCAATGATTATTTTGCAGGTCTATCTTTCCAGACGGAAGAGCAAAGTGCCGGGACTGGTACTGCCTGCCATCACGTTTTCGGGGGAGCTGTTCATCCTGCTGAACGTGGTGACGAATGTGGTGATGACCTCAGTGGCTGACAATGCGGTTGGCGGAGTGGATTCGTATGACGTGTTCGTGACGGTGCTCAACACGGTGCTGACGCTGCTCGTTATCTCCATGCCGACCATCGTGCTGCTGGTGATCTACTTCCTCTGCCGCAGAGGGATGAACCGTAAAAAGCAGATCGAGAAGATGAATATTCAGGATTTGTGAGTTTTTCGCTTACTTTAAGCGAGGGGATTCGCCGTCTGCGGACGGCGGGGGATTTGCCGCGCCCCGCGGCGGGGAGTGCGCTGACGCCGCGCGGGCGTACAAGAGGGTAGACAACCTGCGGTTTTCCACCCTCTTGTAAATCTCCCCTTTTCCCTTGGAGGGTCTGGCGCAGATTGCCGACATGTGACCGCTTCGAAATAGGGGAACGGCAGTCGGGTTACCGTTGCGTGGCTCTCTCCACCTTTTCGCAGTTCACAGACAGCGTACTGCTACACATAAGATTAGCTCCACGCAGAGGGCGGCATGACAGTGCCGCCCAATTTTTTTGCGCGTTATACCGGACGGCACTTGCGAAGATAAATTGTACCGAACGCTTAATCCGCAGGTGCCGTGCGTTACAACATGCCAAAGTGTTGCGCGACACTGTTATGTCGCGCCTGCGTTGATTTAACCACATGTGTAGCAGTACGCTATCTGACACTGCGAACAGATTACGAAAAACACGGAAGAAAAAATCCTCTGCCGTTCCTCTTTTCGAAGCGGTCGCCGGTCTCTGGTCTGCGCCAGATTAGGAAGCAAGGGAAAGGTAGGAGTTCAAAGAGGAAGGGAAACCGCAGGTGTCCCTTCCTTTTTGCCCCCGCCGCGGGCGCGGCGAATCCCCGCGCTCCGCAGAGCGCAGCTCCCCGCTGAGGTTCAGCGAAAAACTCTCCGCCCGTCAGGGGCGAACCCGCCTGCGGCAGTTCGCGTGCCCCGCTCAGCCGGCGCAGAAAAGGAGCCGCCCGTCAAGGGCGAACCCGCCTGCGGCAGTTCGTGTGCCCCGGTCAGCCGGTGCAGCAAAAGG
>ENA-UOJV01000815-UOJV01000815.1-human-gut-metagenome-genome-assembly--contig:-C82-NODE-815-length-41046-cov-12.588983_pt1 | contig 41046 bp, 37 predicted proteins | sample MGYA00242356_ERZ723903 | MGnify/ENA metagenome assembly ERZ723903
TCGCAAATTCTATTTTATGCGTGCTGCCGCACGAAGCGTAAAAATTAAAATAATATTTTTTTGACAAACTGAAAAGAGGTCTGCATTGCAGACCTCTTTTGTTGTATGGTTTCCTATTAGGTACGCTGTTCCAATCCGTGCCGAATCCTTCGCCAAACCACGCACGACAGCGCAATAGTGACATAATCCGTGATGGACTGCCCGAGAACTGCGCCATTCAGACCGAAAACCGCATCCAGCAGATACAGCAGGGGAATGAGCAGCAGACCCTGTCGGAGCACGGACAGCACGGTAGCCGGAAGGGCGCGTCCGACCGACTGCATACAGTTCATATTGACGAACAGAAAACCGATGAACGGGCCGGACAGCATGTAGGCGATCAGCATCTGCACGCCGTATGTAATAACGCCGCTGTCGTCCACGAACAGGCTGATGATCGGCTTGCGCAGGAAGAAATAGAGCGCGGTTGCCGCCAATCCGACAACAAAGCAGCACAGCTTGGTAAAACGCTCGGTATCGGCAAAACGCTTGATATCACCCGCACCGTAGCTGTAACCGAAAATCGGCTGTACACCGTTTGCAAGGCCCATTTGCAGGAAGGTGATGAACATATTCGCTTTGAACACGATGCCGATCGCCGCAACGGGCGCGTTGCCGTAGGCGACCAGAATCAGGTTGAGCACAATGGTTGAAACACACATCAGCGCGGAGAAAATGGCGGTCGGGAAGCCGGCAGAGCACACGCGCATGGCAATGTGCGTGCCGCAGAGCGCGTCCTTCGGCGCAAGCGAAAACCGCCGCGACTTTTTGAGAAAATACCACAGGTAGTACAGCGCCGCAAGCATATTGCCGATGGTGGTTGCAATGGCTGCGCCTGCCGCGCCCTGTCCCAGACCGGAGACGAAAACCGGGTCGAGTACGATGTTTGCAATCGTGCCGATCATGCTGCCGATCATGGCCTCCTTGCTTGCGCCTTCCGCGCGCACAACGAAGCTGGCGGCGGCCGACCAGATGACGAACGGTGCGCCGAACGCGATGTAAACCGTGTAGCCGCGGGCAAACTCAAATGTGCTTGCGTCCGCGCCGAACAGGTGCAGGATGGGCGCGGTGAAACACAGCAGTACGGCGGCAAACGCTGCGCCGACGACCAAGCTCGCCCATGAAATGAACGAGGAGATTTTCTTCACGCTTTGGTGGTTGCTCTCGCCGAGCGCGACCGAGATCATCGCACTGCCGCCCATGCCGAACATGTTGGCGAACGCCATCAGCAGGATGAAGATCGGGTTGGTCAGGCTGACGGCGGCTACCTGCAGGGCATCGCCAGTCTGTCCGACGAAAAAGGTGTCCGCCATGTTGTACACCACGGTGACAAGGCTGCTGATGACGCTCGGAATCGCCATTGCGGCTACTGCACGAGGTATCGGCGCTTTGCCGAGAAGAGTATCATTATCCAAATTGTTCACGTTCCTTCCTCTGGAAATTTAACGATTGTGCCCATCGAAGCGGCAGGGCAGCCCGCTCTGCGGTAATGGTTAATCGTTTTTTTCAAAATTTGAAAGCATTTTCAGCCCGATTCGCATAAATGTGTCCCGCTCCTCGGGCGGGATGCCTCGGAGCAGCATGGCTTCGGTCTCCGTAATTTCCTGCAGGCAGGCGGGACGGAAGGCTTCGGCTTTTTCAGTGCAGACAATGCACTTGCGCCGTGCGTCCGCAGGATCGGGTTCGCGGCGGATGAGATCGGCAGCCTGCAGGGCCTGCAGCATTTCGGTTGCGGTGGAGGGCCGCAGGCCGAATTCCTGCTCGACGTCGCGCTGTACAAGCGGGCGCTTTTGGCTTTCTATTAAAATATAGTTGAGTATCTGACCTTTGGTGCCGCTGATATGAATGCGTTTTTGCGTTTCCGCTGATCGGCGGCGCAGGCAGTTAGATAGCTTGTTGATAAGCCGCCCGGTATCCATGAAATCACCTCGTTTAATTACTTCGTTTCCTAAGTAATATTGTAGTCGGTGATTGCGGAATGTCAAGAGGGAATTTTACTGCTTGCCCGGGGAGATGGGAGCCGTCCGGACGGCTCCTTTTTCCTGCACCGGATGACTGGGGAACACGAACTGCCGCAGTGGGTTCGCTCTGACGGGGCGGCTCTTTTTCCTGCATCGGCTGACCGGGGCGCGCGAACTGCGTGAGCGTGTTCGCCCCTAACGGGCGGAGAGTTTTCCGCTGAACCTCAGCGGGGGATTCGCCGTCTGCGGACGGCGGGAGCGTTGCCGCGCCCGCGGCGGGGGCAAAAAGGAAGGACAACCTGCGGTTTTCCTTCCTCTTTGGACTCCTACCTTTCCCTTGTCAGTTAGTCTGGCGCAGATTGCCGACATGTGACCGCTGCGAAATGGGGGAACGGCAGAGGATTTTTTCTTCCGTGTCTTTCTCGACTTATTCGCAGTGTCAGATACATTACTGCTACACCTGCGGTTTCATCTTTGCAGGCGCAACATACCCGTGTTGCGCAATTCGTGAGCGCGTTATTATAGACAGCACCTACGAGGATAAATTGCACCAAACGCCTAAATTCGCAGGTGCCTTCCGGTATAACGGGAAAAAGCAGAGTAGCCCGTATGTGTAGCGGTAATCTCCGGAATTTCCCTATTGACACAGGCTGACTCTGCTTTGTACAATAAAACAAAACAACGAAACGAGGTGCCTGCTATGCACATCCACCATTTAGCGCTCCGTGTGCGCGATTTCGAGAAATCGCTGCATTTTTACCAGACGCTCACCGAGCTCAAGATCCACACGCAGTTCTCCGCGAACGGCGGCAGCATTGCCTACCTGCAGAACGCCTCCGGCGAAACCCAGCTGGAGCTGATCGGCATGCCGGAGGGCGAGACCGTCAAGGCGTCCGGTATGTTTCTCTGCTTCGGTACGGAGGATATCGCCAGCGCACATGAGCGTGCCGTCCTGCACGGCATGAATCCGTCCGATATCCGTCAGCCGGAGCCGGATGCGTGCTATTTCTACGTTTACGATCCGGACGGCCTGTCCGTGCAGGTGCGTGAATACCGCTAAAACAGATTTTTAAGCGTCGGACGCTGCACCTCCGGCAAATGCCTCAGCTGAGCGAGCAGCTCTGCGCGGTCAAGCGAAAATTCGTCCGTCAAGCCGTTTTGCTGCGCGGCAAGCACACGGTCAAACAGCCGGTCAGCCTGATCGATCTCGCTGTGCAGGAGCAGAGCGCCGAGCAGGGTCTGTGCTGCGTCCCATGTCTCCCGCGCTTCATTCAGGCGGTCGTTCTCTACGTCGAGGGCGACCGCCTGTGCCGTGTTATCCACGACTCTTACGCTCCATACACTGCCGAGAATGAGCACGGTACACAGCACGGCAGCCGTCAGCAATCGCTTCATGCGCGGCCCTCCTTTTTCTGCAGGAACGTGTTGCCGCAGTCGTCAAGCGTCATCAGGAACACGTCCTCGACTGCGATACTCTGGTTTTTCAGCCGCCGCTCGATATCCGCAGGGGAGAGGTGCAGCAGCTCGAGCGAGCGCGGAACCATCTTGCCGTCCGACACGACAACGAGCGGCAGACCGGTATCCTTGGGCGTAATGCCGAGCATTTCCGCCGTGACCGGCTGCTGCGGCTGCTTGAGGATAACCGTCAGCGTGCCGTCCGGCTCGATGACGCCGTATTTCACATCGGACACGGCTACAACGTTCTGTTTGCGGAGTGTCTCTATCACCTCGTCGGTCGTCAGCCGCATTTGCCGCAGCTTGTCAATATCGAGCTGACCCTTGCGGATGATGATGGCCGGCTGACCGTTCAGCAGCCGCCGGAATCTGCGGCTTTTGAGTGCGGCGAAGCTGAGAAAAATCTCGAGCACCACGAGCGTGGCGATCGGCACCAGACCGGAGAGCAGCGGAATCCCTAAATCCTGCATGGGCACAGCCGCCAGATCGGATACCAGAATGGTAACGACCAGCTCGGACGGGTCCAGTTCGCCGATCTGCCGTTTACCCATCAGCCGCACGGCGCAGATGACCGCGCAGTATAAAATCAGCGTGCGCAGCAGCGGCACTGCCATACGCCCGCACCTCCTTCGCTTGTGAAAATCGCACAGTTTACCAGAGTGAAAACTGTATATGTTTGGCATTGTGTAGTATGGCGAAAAAACAAAGAAATATGCACGACAGTTTTCGCATATTTGCAGTCGGAAAGACGTTGACATTCTGAGGAAACGCCTTTATAATATAAACAACATTCAAAAAGATACAGGCTGCGAACGGAAAAGTAGCGTCCCGGACCCATGATAGAGAGCTGTCGGCTGGTGTAAGACAGTGGGAAACGGAAAGTGCGAAAGTCCTCCGGGAGCCGGATTGCTGAAATGAAATGAAACAGGGTTCAGTGTAAGCTATCCCGCATGATCTGCGTTAAACGATCGGGTGAGTGGTCATGCCGCCGTACAGGGCAGTGTGGCAAAAAGAGTGGTACCGCAGAGTTTTTGGTCTTTGTCTCTTTGTGAGACAAGGGCTTTTTTGTTTATACGGTATCTTGCGGCAATCGTTATCCGGCTGCTGCATAAGTATGTATGCTATGTTGAAATGAGAGAAAGGAGGCGGATTCGCAATGGTAAAGAACGGCGCAGAGATTCTGATCGACGCACTTGTAGAGCAGGGAGTTGATACCATTTTCGGTTATCCCGGCGGTGCGGTTTTGAACATCTATGACGCACTTTACAAAAACAGCGACCGCATTCGACATATTCTGACCGCGCACGAACAGGGCGCGGCACACGCAGCGGACGGCTACGCCCGTGCGACCGGCAAGGTAGGCGTCTGCCTGGCAACGAGCGGACCGGGTGCGACCAACCTCGTAACCGGTATTGCTACCGCTTATATGGATTCCATCCCGATGGTTGCCATCACCGGCAACGTCGGCACCAGCCTCATCGGCCGCGACTCCTTTCAGGAGGTTTACATTGCCGGCATCACCATGCCGATCACCAAGCACAATTTCGTTGTCCGTGATGTTGACGAACTCGCTGACACCGTGCGCGATGCGTTCCGCATTGCTGCTTCCGGACGTCCGGGTCCGGTGCTGATCGACATCCCGAAGGATATTACCGCCGCTAAGTGTGAGTTTATCCCGAAGGGCAAGGTTGAGATCAACGAGACCTACGAGATTTCGGACGAAGAGCTGCAGACCGTAGCGGATATGATCGCCGCCTCCGAGCGTCCGATGATCTATTACGGCGGCGGTGTTGAAACCTCTGACGCAGGCGACATGCTGCTGCAGCTGCAGCGCAAGGCGGATATTCCGTCGGCGCACACCATGATGGCCATCGGCTGCATCCCGGATACCGAGCCGCTCAGCCTCGGCATGATCGGTATGCACGGTACGGTTTCTGCCGCATGGGCGGTTGAGCGCTGTGACCTGCTGGTCTGCATCGGCGCCCGCTTCTCCGACCGCGTTGCGACCAACACCAAGCGTTTTGCACCGTCGGCGAAGGTTATCCACGTTGACATTGACAACGCGGAGATCAATAAGAACATCGGCGTTGATTATGCCATTGTTTCCGATGCGGAGACCTTCCTCGAAAAGGTTATGCCGTATATCAAGGAGGCAAAGCACGACGCATGGCGCGCGCAGATTGCCGAGTGGCAGACAAAGCTCGACTATGTGCCGAAGGACGACGAGAGCGTTATCCATCCGCACCAGCTGCTCCGCACAGTTGCGGAGGAGACCCCGGAGGACACCATTATCGCAACCGACGTTGGTCAGCACCAGCTTTGGAGCGCGCAGTACAACGGCCGCAAGCACGTTCGTCAGTTTCTGACGTCCGGCGGTCTGGGTACGATGGGCTTCGGCTACGGCGCGGCTCTCGGCGCACAGGTGGCCTTCCCGGACAGAACGGTTGTCCACATCACGGGCGACGGCTCGTTCCACATGAACCTTAACGAGATCTGCACCGCGGTTTCCTATAATCTGCCGGTGATCACGATCATTATGAATAACCGCGTGCTCGGCAACGTGCGTCAGTGGCAGACCATGTTCTATGGCAGCCGCTACTCGCAGACCGACCCGCACCGCAAGACAGATTACGTCAAGCTGGCCGACGCCTTCGGCGCACGCGGCTTCCGTGTTTCCAATATCGCCGAGCTGCGCGACGCGCTGCGTGAAGCGATGAAGCGTACCGGTCCTGTGCTGATCGACGCACAGATCGACAAGGACGAGCGCGTCCTGCCGATGATCCCGGCAGGCGGCACGGTTGACGATCTTGTAACGGAATAAGGAAGGAGAAATTATGGAAAAGTATATCCTTTCTGTCACCGTACAGAACAACGCCGGTGTTCTGGCCCGCGTATCCAGCCTGTTTGGCCGCCGCGGCTACAACATCGACTCGCTGACCGTTTCGGCCACGACTGATCCGAAGGTTTCCTGCATGTCTATCATCGTGCAGGGCGACCATATGGTGCTTGAGCAGATCATGAAGCAGCTGGCAAAGCTGGAAGAGGTCATGCATGTTGTACACCTCGAAGAAGACAGCTCCTGCTGCAGTGAGCTGGTGTTCGTCAAGCTGCATACGCCGGACGTGAGCGTTCGAAATGATATCCGCCAACTGTGCGACCTGTATGGCGCGCGCGTGGTCGATACGCAGGAGAGCGAAATGATCATCGAGCTTTCCGAAGTGCCGAGCCGCATCGATGCCTTCCTCGACGTCATCTCGAACTTTAAGATCCTCGAGATGAGCCGTTCGGGTGTTACGGCAATTGAAAAATAATTTTGGTTAATTAGGAGTTGGAAATTGGGACTGAAAAGCGCTGCCGCGCCGGAGAAATGTTTTATAACCGGGGAGGAAGCACCTTGCAATCACTGATTACTGACTGCTGATTCATATAATTGACTCTTTATAAATTTTTAGGAGGAAATAAAAATGGTAAAGATGTTTTATGACGCAGACTGCAACCTGTCTCTGCTCGACGGCAAGACCGTTGCAATCATCGGCTTTGGTTCCCAGGGTCATGCTCACGCAATGAACCTGAAGGACTCCGGTGTACACGTTGTAGTAGGTCTGCGCCCGGGCTCCAAGCACGAGAAGAAGGCTAAGGACTACGGTCTGGAGGTTATGACTCCGGCTGAGGCTGCAGCAGCAGGCGACATCATCATGATGCTGACCCCGGACGAGAAGCAGGCTGACATCTACAAGGACGTTATCGAGCCGAACCTGAAGCCGGGCAACGTACTGGCTTTCGCTCACGGCTTCAACATCCACTTCAAGCAGATCGTTCCGCCGGCTGACGTTGACGTTATCATGATTGCTCCGAAGGGCCCGGGTCACATCGTTCGCCGTACATACGAAGAGGGTCAGGGTGTACCGGATCTGGCTTGCGTATATCAGGACGCTTCCGGCAAGGCTATGGACATCGCTCTGGCATACGCTTGCGGTATCGGCGGCGGCCGTGCCGGCATCATCGAGTCCACCTTCAAGACCGAGACCGAGACCGACCTGTTCGGTGAGCAGGCTGTCCTCTGCGGCGGCGTTTGCGAGCTGATGAAGGCTGGCTTTGAGACCCTGGTTGAGGCTGGCTACGCTCCGGAGAACGCTTACTTCGAGTGCGTTCACGAGATGAAGCTGATCGTTGACCTGATCAACGAGGGCGGCTTCGCTAAGATGCGTTACTCCATCTCCGACACCGCTGAGTACGGCGATTACCGCACCGGCAAGCGCATCATCACCGAGGAGACCCGCAAGGAGATGAAGAAGATCCTGCGCGAGATCCAGGACGGTACCTTCGCTACCGAGTGGATTCAGGAGAACCGTGCAGGCGGCCGTGCCAAGTTCCTCGCTACCCGTGCTCTGGAAGCAGACACCGAGCTCGAGAAGACCGGCAAGAAGCTGCGCGGCATGATGAGCTGGCTGAAGAAATAATCTCGCGCTCCGCTTGAGACTATTTCTTATAGGGGGCTTCAAAAGCCCCCTATATATGACCAGCGGTTCCGTAGAAACCACTGGTCAATACCCCAATGACGCGCCCCACGGGCGCTGAGTCGGGGTGTAAAAAGTCAGGCGCATGTCCTGACTTTTTACGGCACACTTTGTGTGCCGAATGATTGCCGCAACCTTTGGTTGCGGTTAGACGTGAAGCATTTCGCGTGCTGATCGTCAGCTTTTAGTTACCCCGAACGGGCGGACGGATTTTCCCGTCCGCCCGTTTTTTCTATCAGGCAGTCTGCTGGACTGCTTTCAAAGGAGGAAAATCCCCGTGAGAAGAAGTGACAACATCACTGCAGGACCCGAGCGCATGCCGAACCGTTCGCTGCTGCGCGCCTGCGGTATGACCGACGAGGAAATGAAGCAGCCGATCATCGGTGTGGTTTCGGCATATTCCGAAATCATCCCGGGCCATATCAACCTCGATAAGATCGCGGATGCGGTTAAGGCGGGTGTTCGCATGGCTGGCGGTACGCCGGTGCTCGTTCCGGCCATCGGCGTATGCGACGGCATTGCCATGGGCCACATCGGCATGAAATATTCGCTGGCAAGCCGTGAGCTGATCGCGGACAGCGTAGAGACGCTGGCACAGGCGCACCAGCTGGACGGTCTGGTGCTCATCCCGAACTGCGACAAGATCGTGCCTGGTATGCTGATGGCTGCCGCTCGTCTGAACATTCCGTCCATTCTGGTTTCCGGCGGTCCGATGCTGGCAGGCCATTTCGGTGGTGAAGAGGTATCTCTTTCCAAGACGTTCGAGGCCGTTGGCGCCTACAAGGCCGGCATGATGGACGAGGCAACGTTCTACGAGGCCGAGTGCAATTCCTGCCCGGGCTGCGGCTCGTGCGCAGGTATGTACACCGCAAACTCGATGAACTGCCTGTCCGAAGCAATCGGCATGGCGCTGCCGGGCAACGGCACGACTCCGGCGGTATCGGCTGCGCGTATCCATCTGGCAAAGCACGCCGGCATGAAGATCATGGAGCTGATCGAGAAGGACATCAAGCCGCGCGACATCCTCACGCCGGCAGCATTCCGCAACGCGCTGACCTGCGAGATGGCGATCGGCTGCTCGACCAACTCGGTTCTGCACCTGCTGGCTATCGCCAACGAGGCGGGCGTACCGCTCGAGCTTGAAACCCTGAACGAACTGTCCGGCAAGGTGCCGAATATCTGCCATCTGGCTCCGGCAGGCCCGCATCACATTGAGCAGCTTTACATGGCAGGCGGCGTTCCGGCCATCATGAAGGAGCTGACCAAGCGCGATTTCCTCGACCTGTCGCTCATCACCTGCACCGGCAAGACGGTCGGCGAGAACCTCGAGGGCGTTGTCAACAAGAACCCCGAGGTCGTTCGTCCGCTCGAGAATCCGTATTCGCAGACCGGCGGCATCGCTGTTCTGTGGGGCAACATCGCAAAGAACGGCTGCGTTGTCAAGCGTTCGGCAGTTGCACCGGAAATGATGGTGCACGAAGGTCCGGCACGCGTGTTCGACTGCGAGGAAGATGCAATTTCCGCCATTTACAACGGCAAGATCGTGCCGGGTGACGTTGTTGTCATCCGCTACGAAGGCCCGAAGGGCGGTCCGGGCATGCGCGAGATGCTCAACCCGACCTCTGCGCTGGCCGGCATGAAGCTGGATACCACGGTTGCGCTCATCACCGACGGCCGTTTCTCCGGTGCGTCCCGCGGCGCATCCATCGGCCACGTTTCGCCGGAGGCTGCTTCCGGCGGCGAGATCGGTCTGGTGCAGGAAGGCGATATCATCTCCATCGATATTCCGAACAGCAAGGTAAACGTCAACGTTTCCGACGAGGAGCTGGAGGCACGCCGTGCCAAGTACGTTCCGCGTGAGCCGAATGTCAAGTCCGGCTGGCTGTACCGCTACTCGCGTCTGGTCACCTCTGCGGATCAGGGCGCTGTGGTTCGTTGATTTTGGCGTAATGAAAAGAAGTCCGAAAGTTTTTCGGACTTCTTTTTTGTACAATAATTGAGAATGGAGAATTATCGCGATGGTTTCATTTGTGTGAATGGATTTGGCAATTCATCTGCATCGGTTATCCCGTAGGGGCGCACAGTGTGCGCCCGCATCGCCGTTAAATGGGTGTGGCGAATAATGTTCGCTCCTGCAATGTGGTTTGTGAAAATTCGTTTGTGCGGTACACCGATTGCCAATTACGTTCATTCTCCATCCTCCATTTTCAATTCTCCATTCCGCAGCCGCAAAATTTCTGCTCCAAGCATAGACAGAACTGCACCGCAGTGCTATAATAAAGTAATTCTTGAAAAACGAAAAAGGGAGGTCATTTATTATGAAAAACCCTGAAAAGCTGCTTGATCTGCTGGCGCAGGACGCGCGTCTGACTCCGGCACAGCTGGCCGCGATGCTCGGTGAGACCGAGGAGGACGTGGCTGCTGCGATCAACGCGTATGAGAAGAATTCGACGATCCTCGGCTACAAGACCGTGGTCGATTGGGATAAAACATCCAAGGAGAGCGTAACCGCACTCATCGAGGTCAAGATCACCCCGCAGAAGGGTATGGGCTTTGATGAGATCGCCCGTCAGATCTATTCGCACCATCAGGTGGAGAGCGTGTATCTGATGAGCGGCGGCTTCGATCTGACCGTTATCATCAAGGGACGCACCATGCGCGAGGTTGCCCGCTTTGTCTCCGAGCAGCTGGCGCCGATGGAGAACGTGCTGTCCACCGGTACGCATTTCATCCTCAAAAAATACAAGGACAACGGTGTGGAATTTGATCCGGCAGACAGCGATAAGAGAGAGGTCATGGCATGGTGAACTACGAGCAGATTCTCTCTGCGCGTGTAAAAGAGGTACAGCCTTCCGGCATTCGCCGCTTTTTTGAACTGGCGGCTAAAATGCCGCACGCGATCTCGCTCGGTGTGGGCGAGCCGGATTTTGAAACGCCGTGGCAGATTCGCCGCGCCGGCATTCAGTCTCTGGAAAAAGGACAGACCTTCTACACCTCCAACTGGGGTCTTGCCGAGCTGCGCAATCAGATTGCCGCGCTCGTACGCCGCAAGTACCGCCTGTGCTACGATGCGGACAAGGAGATCCTTGTGACGGTCGGCGGCTCTGAGGCGATCGACAACACCATCCGTGCGATTGTCAATGTGGGTGACGAGGTGCTCATTCCGGAGCCGAGTTTTGTATGCTACAAGCCGCTGACGCAGATGGCAGGCGGTGTTCCGGTGCCGCTGCCGACCCGCGCGGAGGACCAGTTCAAGCTGACGGCGGACAGTCTGCGCGCCGCTATTACGCCGCGCACCAAGCTGCTCATCCTGCCGTACCCGAACAACCCGACCGGCGCGATTATGACGCGCGATGAGCTGCAGGCGATTGCGACGGTCATCAAGGACACGAACATCATCGTGCTGTCGGATGAGATTTACAACAGCCTGACCTACGGCCCGGATCGCCACGTCTGCTTTGCGGAGCTGGACGGCATGAAGGAGCGTACCATTGTTGTGGACGGTTTCTCCAAGTCCTATGCGATGACCGGTTGGCGTCTCGGCTGGGCAATGGGGCCGAAGGAGCTGATGCGCCACATCTGCAAGATTCATCAGTTCGGTATTATGTCCGCGCCGACGACCGCGCAGTTCGCGGGCATTGAGGCTATCCGCACCGGCGAGGACGATATCGAGCGCATGCGCGAGCAGTATGACCTGCGCCGCCGCTACCTGCTCGGCGAGCTGCGAAGCATGGGCCTCGAGTGCTTTGAGCCGCAGGGCGCGTTCTATATGTTCCCGTCGATCGAGTCTACCGGCCTGTCGAGTGACGAATTCTGCGAGAGACTGCTGCACGAGCAGGAGGTCGCGGTCATTCCGGGCAGCGCCTTTGGTGAGAGCGGTGAGGGTCATGTGCGTATTTCGTATTCGTACTCGATGAACCATTTGCGCGAGGCTTGCCGCAGGATGCGTAAGTTTTTGCAGACGCTTTGAATAATGGAAAATTGAAAATGAAGGATGGAGAATTTCGTTCTCCGAATAGAAAACGCACCCTGTTTTTGAACCGCACCCCGTCAAGTAGACAAAGAAAAAATAATGGAAACACAGCGCTGCGGCGCTGTGGCAACCGCGGATTCTGGTTAGCAGTAATAGCTGCCAACTAGAATCTGCGGTTTTGTTTATGCTGCTAAATACTGCTCATGTTTTTCAAAGGGCGTGAGGACACCCAGGCCACGCTGTAGCCGTCCGGTATTGTAGTAAGCAATATAATCCTCAATCATCTTCACTAATTCTTCGCGGCTGGTAAAACGTCTGCCATAGTACCGTTCCCGCTTCAGGATGCCCCAGAAGCCCTCCATAGGACCATTGTCAATGCACTTGCCAACGCGGGACATACTCTGGGTCATGCCTGCTCGTTCCAGCTTTGTGTGGAAGACCCGATTTGTATACTGGAACCCTCTGTCGCTGTGGAACAGCGGATGGGCGTCAGGGGTTTCTGCCACAGCCTTTTCAAAGGTTTGAAAAACCAGTGCGTTATCGTTCCTGTCACGAATGACGAAGGACACGATACGTCGGTCAAAGAGATCCAGTATCGCGCTGAGATAAAGTTTGTGGACCTCAAGGCCAATATAGTACTTGAATTCCGTCACATCAGTCAGCCGCTTTGCATTCGGCCTATCCGCATAGAACTCCCGCTTCAAAACATTCTCTGCCAGATACTGAGGCTCCGAAGCTTGCCGTGTATAGCCATGGCTGCTGTACTTGATGGTTGATTTAATTCCCTTGGCACGGCAGATCCGCAGGACACGCTTGTCATTCACCGGTATTTCGTAAAAATGCTCCAGTTCATCCCGTATACGACGGTAGCCATCTTCTGGCTTTTGGCTATGAATTTCCTCTACCAGTTCTGCAATATGTTCATTCTCCGTTGTCCGTTGGCTCTTGTGGCCTGACTTCCACTTGTAATATGCCGCCCTGGATACATGAAAGATCCGGCACTCTGCGTCGATAGGATAGCGAGATTCCTCGTGGCAATCTCGAATCGCCCGGTACTGTCGTTCCTGTCTTACTTGTCCCAGCGATCTCCCCTCTCCAATTCCTTCACTTTTTTTAGAAGGTCTCGCTCCATCTTCAACATATAGTTTTCGTGCTCCAGCTGAGCGATTCGGGCTTTCAACTCTTCCTCTGCCGTCCGGGGAGACTGCTGGGCTGTGCGCTGACCACGCCGATCCTCCAAACCGGCTTCGCCCAGCTCGCTGAATCTCTTTACCCATGTGTAAACCTGTTGGTAGCTGACAACGTATTTCTGTGCGGCCTCTCCGTAATTCTTCCTGTTTTCCAGGCATTCCTTAGCAATCTCCAGCCGCTCATCCTGGCTTGTTTCCCTTGATTTCGTCATGTGGCTCCCCGCTTTGAGTCTTGAAGTCTTCATGACAATTATACACTTTGATCCAATCCCTGAGCTGTTTTTCTGAGCGGATCTTGTATTTTTCGCAGATATTCTCTAAGCTGCCTTTTCCAGATAGATACTCTTCTACTGCTCGATATTTCACTTTCGCTGGATATGGTCGGTTGTGTTCTGATGGAAGGAACGCGCTCGGCCCTTCTGCCTTGTACCGGCTAATCCATCGAATAACTGTTTTATGGTGTACTCCTGCTCGCTGCTCCGCTTCGCATATACTTATCTCTCCTGCCAAACAAGCTTCTACTATCTTTAGCTTTTCTTCTGCACTGTGATTACTTCGTCTGGATATGACAACTCCCCCTATAGAAGACTTTTCTAATTCTTTGTCTTCTACAGGGGGAGCATATCATTTTACAGGGTGCGTTTGATTTAGTCTTTTACATAACCAAGTGCTTTTTCAAGCGTGGTTGCGGCTTTGGTGTCAGCATCGTTAAAGGACGATGAAAAGGTTTGCAGACTGCCATTGGGAGATGTAACAATATTGACAATCTCAAGATAAGCATCGTATGCATCTCCCAAAGCATTGTACGCATTTTCCCACTCTGCCGGAGGACTTTGCAAGGTGCTCATATACTGCTGTACGGTATCTTTACTGCTTTTAATTGAATTGATATCAGAGGAAAAATCTGAATCCGAAAATAGGTTCGCCAGTGCATCATTAAAGTCAGAGGCGTTCTGCGTGTATTGGCGTGTTTCGGAGTCGTATTTATCCCAAATGGCATTATATCATACGTTTTTGATAAGACCTCCGCAGGTTTCAGCTTTTGCTGCGCCAGTATACATAGCCATAACAGCAGATGAGTAGTTTGTTTTATAATCAGCACTGATTTGAGCTGCTTCGGCAGCTGCATCAGCCGCTTTTTGATTCGCAATGGCCTTCGATGCTGCAATTCCGCCGCCAATGAGTACGAGAATGACAGCAAGACCGATTGCAATTCCCTTCTTGCCGATTTTAACGTAGAGACTTTGACGCGGAGGTGTTCCCGGCTGCAGATATACGGGAATGGGTTTCTCCTCAACTTCAACCTTGACCGGACATCCGCAAACCGGACAGGTTTCAGCGCCTTCGGGAATTTCGTTGCCGCAATCTTCGCAAATAATTTTAGGCTGTTCCTTCATAACATGTCCGCAATGGATGCATTTTTCAGCCTTGTCTGAAATTTCCTTTCCGCATTCAGGACAATGAATCAATGCCATAATGTTTTTCTCCTTTACCCCAAAATACGAGGGCGGATCTACAGAAATCCGCCCTTGTAAAATTTACATCTTAAAATACGCAATACTGCTTCATATAAGCATCCATCAGCGGCAGGAGATGTGCGTACTCCTCCTTATCTGCAAGATACTCACGGATATCCTGCACGGTAACGAGTGCGTGGACCTTGATGCCGAACTCCTCGCCGACCTCCATAACGGCGGTCTTGCCCGGGTTCTGACCGACCTCACAGCGGTTTACCGAAATGAACATATCGGTAACCTTCACATCTGCGCAGCCCTTGAGCACCGGCATGGTCTCACGGATAGCGGTGCCTGCGGTGATTACATCCTCGATGATGATCACGCGGTCGCCGTCCTGCGGCTTGTAGCCGACGATATTGCCGCCTTCGCCGTGGTCCTTGGCCTCCTTGCGGTTGAAGAAGAACGGCTTGTCGATGCCGTAATTGCGGGCCAGCGCACCGGAAACCGAGGTAGCAAGCGGGATGCCCTTGTACGCCGGACCGAACATTGCGTCGAACTGATCGCCGACGGTCTCCTTGACCAGAGCTGCGTAAAACTCACCCAGACGGGAGTTCTGCAGACCGGTCTTGTAGTTGCCGGTATTGACGAAATACGGGGTCTTTCGGCCGGATTTGGTTGTAAAATCGCCGAAACGCAGTACGTCGGCACTCATCATAAATTCGATAAATTCTTTTTTGGCAGCAGTAAGCATGATCGTTCCACCTTTTTCTATCAATATACTTATCCTCAGTATACCAGAATTTTCGGCAGGGAACAACCCTTTCTGTCAAGCGACGGTCAACAAATTGCACAAATACACAGGGAGATTAACGTGTTATGAACGGAAAACTGTCAAACTCCTGTTGCAGAAAGCGAAAAAAAGCGGTAAAATATAATAAGGCAACACCACACAATTAAAGCTGCGGCTCCTTGCGCAGGCTCTGGTCGCGCTGCCGCGGCTCCTTGCGCAGGCTCCGGTCGCGCTGCCGCGGCGCTTTACGGAAATTTTGTGCCCTGACTTCGTTGTGATTTCACGGTAATACACAAAGTATTACCGCAAAACCACGCCTCGCCAGTCCGCAAAAATTACTCGTAAATCGCTCTTGTTCAATTATGTGGTATTGCCTTAGGTATTCTATACCTTCAAGGACGATTCACAATCGTCAAAAACAAAAAGGTGGCTAACAACACAAATGGCATTTCACGGTTTTTCCGCAGAAGGCGTGGATCTTCTGCAACTGAATCGCCTGCAAAACAGCAAAGAATTTTACGATGCACACAAGGACGAGATCAAGCGGTTATCCATCCGGCCCTTTCACGAACTGATCGCGGAAATGACGCCGGAGATGGTCAAGATCGACCCGCAGTTCGTCACCGTGCCGTCCCGCATGGTATCCCGCGTGCGGCGCGATACCCGATATACCAAGGATAAAACGCTCTACCGGGCGAACATGTGGCTGTTCTTCCGCAGAGCACGACGGGAACGCGAATCCGTTCCCGCATACTACTTTGAACTGCATCCCGAATACTGGGCCTTCGGCTGCTGGGGTGCGTGGGGCAGAGGCGAAATGGAAGCGCTGCGCGAAATGATCCTCGCAGAAGACAGGCTGTTCCTTGACGCCTTCCGTGCGGTGAACAGCTGTCCGCAGGTGCACCTCGCGGGCGAGATGTACAAGCGCCCGAAATTCCCGGACGCAAAGCCGGAATATCAGGACTGGCTGAACCGCAAGGAGATCGGCGTGGACTACACGAACGGTGAGGATTTTACTCCGGTGCTGGACGGCACGTTTGTTCCGTTCATGCTGAAGACCATGCGGCAGCTTGCGCCGCTGTACAGACTGCTGCTCGCGGCGAAGGAACGCGCAGACGCGGCCGGACGGGAGGCGCTGCAATGAGATATCTTGCACTGGATTTCGAGACCGGAAACGCCTCACCGCTGAGCGCATGCGCACTCGGCGCAAGCGTGTTTGAGGATAATCAGCTGGTGGATGAGAAAATCTCGCTCATCCGTCCGCCGGAATGCGTGGGCAGATTCCACTGGGGCAATGTCCGCGTCAACCACATCAAGGAGAAGATGGTCGCGGACGCACCGTCGTTCGCCGAGGTGTGGGAGCCGCTCGCCGACATCGCGGAGGGCAGCGTCATCGTGTGCCACAACGCTATGTTCGATACGAATGTGCTTTGCAGCTGTCTGGCGCATTACGGACTGAAAATGCCCGAATGCCGGTACTTATGCACGGTAAAGGTGTCCAAGCGGGTATGGCCTGAGCTGGAAAATCATAAACTGGATACGGTATCCGCCGCGCTGCACATCGACCTGAACCACCACGAGGCCGGGTCGGATGCGCGGGCTGCGGGACTGATCCTGCAGGCGGCTCTGCGCAGGACGGGCAGCGCGGATGCCGACGCACTGGCAGAAAAAATCGGCATGCGGCTCGGCCGGATTTCCTCGATGGGGAAAACGCCGTGCAGCATCGCCGGGGACCCCAAACCCAGGGAGCACAGACGGACAGCACGTCCGCGTAATACGGTAAAACGAAAAGGAGAGAACAAGCTATGAAAAACTATCTGGACAGTATCGACCGCGCTGCACTGCGCAGTCGTGCCGAGCAGATGCTGCACACCGCAGGCGACGCCTGTGATCAGGCAGGACGCTTTATGAACACCACGACCGAAAAGATCCGCGGCTTCTCGCTCATCGAGTTCTTCATCTACGAGACCTGCCTGCTGTCGTTCGGTCTGTGGCTAGGCACCTGCTTCTCTAAATTCTTCAAGAAGTTCCGCGCGATCATCTTCGCAGCGTTTGCCGCAACGTGGCTGTACCTGCTGTGGCGCGTATTCTTTGATGAGGATGAGGACTGAGCGTATTCAATCTTCGTTTTCATCCTTTGACAGCTGACAGGAAGGAGTTTATTGTTGGAAGATCCCAATCAGGAAAAAAAGTCCCGGTTTGACCTGCAGCCGCACTATATCGAGTGGGGACTGACTGCGTTAGGTGTCATTGTAGCCTGCGTGCTGGTCGTGTTCGTGCTGTTCCGCATGACAATGATCTGGGGCATAATCAAGAAGTTTTTCAGCATCCTCAGCCCGTTCATCTACGGCTTTGTGATGGCGTACCTGCTCATGCCGGTGTTCAACATGCTGTACCGCAATCTGCAGCCGCCGATGTCGCGTAAATTCAAAAACGGCACACGGCTTGCCAAAGGCTTGTGCAGCGCGCTGACGCTGGCCTTCGGTCTGGCGGTTGTAGGCGTGCTGCTGTGGATGGTGCTGCCGCAGCTGGTCACGAGTATCACCTCGCTGGTAGACTCGATGGACCTGTATATGAACGAGATATCCGGCTGGGTGGCGTCACTGCTGCACAACAACCCGGAAATTGAGCACAGCTTCATGCGCCTGTACGATCAGTTCTCCGCACAGATAATGAACTGGGCGCAGAATGACCTGCTGCCGCAGCTCGGCAACATGATGAGCGGCGTTGTTACGACCGTAAACGTGCTGATGAACCTGCTGATCGGTGTCATTATTGCGCTGTACATTCTCAACAGCAAGGACACCTTCTGTGCACAGGCGAAAAAGATGACGTACAGCCTTTTCACGGTTGAAAAGGCAAATGCCATCATGGCGCGTGTGGCGCATATCCACCGCGTGTTCGGCGGCTTCATCACCGGCAAGCTGATGGACTCGTCGATCATCGGTATGCTGTGCTTTATCGGTATGCGTCTTATGATCTCGTTCGGCTGGATGACCATGCCGACGTCGTACGCGCTCCTGATTGCAGTTATCATCGGCGTGACCAATATCATCCCGTTTTTCGGGCCGTTCATCGGTGCGATTCCGAGCACCATTCTGATCATGGTCATCAGTCCGGTGCAGGCGCTGTATTTCGTCATTTTTGTGCTGCTGCTGCAGCAGTTTGACGGCAATATCCTCGGACCGAAAATCCTCGGCAACGCCACCGGACTGTCGAGCTTCTGGGTCATGTTCGCCATTCTGCTGTTCGGCGGCGTGATGGGCTTCGCGGGCATGGTGGTCGGCGTGCCGCTGTTTGCCGTGCTGTACAGCATGTTGACCGAGAAGATCAATCATCTGCTGAAAAAGCGCGGTCTGTCCGTGGATACGAACGACTATCGCGGGCATAGGCGCATCGACCCGGAGACACACGCGTTCGTTGAAGCGCAGGAGACTATGCCTCCGGTGAGCGCAAAAGAGCGCCGCCGTGCGGCACAGCAGAAAAATCAGGAAAACAAAAAACAGTAATATGCGCAAAGAGGGACACTGCGAGGCAGCAGTGTTCCTCTTTTGCGTTCTGGTGCAGAACGGCGGGAGCGTCGCTTGTGAAGCGAGGGAATCTGCGCTGACGCCGCGCGGGCGCACAAGAGGGTAGACACCTGCGGTTTCCACCCTCTTGTGAATCACCCCTTTCCCTTGGATAGTCTGGCGCAGATTGCCGACATGTGACCGCTGCGAAAAGGGAACGGCAGAGGATTTTTTCTTCCGTATCTTTCGCAACCTGTTCGCAGGGTCAGATACCGTTCTGCTACACAGGTCGGAGGGCCTGCGCAGGCGCAACATACCCGTGTTGCGCAATTCGTGAGCGCGTTATGATAGACAGGGCCTGCGAGGATAAATTGTACCAAATGCCTAATCCGCAGGTGCCGTCCGTTACAACGCGCCAAAGAGTTGCGCGACACTGTTATGTCGCGACTGCGTAGATGAACCCACATGTGTAGCAGTAATTTATCTGACGCTGCGAATATTTCACGAAAGACACGCTGCGGTAACCCGACTGCCGTTCCCGTATTTCGCAGCGGTCACATGTCGGCAATCTGCGCCAGACTAAGAAATAAAGGGAAACGGGAGTTAAGAGGGTAGAAACCGTAGGTGTCTACCCTCTTGCCCCTCGCCGTGGGTACGGCGAATCTCCGCGCTCCGCAGAGCGCAACTCCTCGCTTGATTTCAAGCGAAAAACTCTCCGCCCGTTAGGGACGAACACGCTTACGCAGTTCGCGTGCCCCAGTCAGCCGGTGCTGAAAAAAGCTGCCGCCCGGATAGGGCGAACCCGCCAGCGGCAGTTCGAGTGCCCCGCTCAGCTGGTGCCGCATAGAGAAAAAACCGATTTTTAACCGAAAAAATCTGCGGAAACCCGCTTGGACTGATTGCTTATCCCATTTGTATTTGTTATAATAAACAATAAAGCAAAAACCAAAACGGCATGGCAGGACAAACCGGAGCCTGCTCCCGGTGCCGGACCTTCGATGCGCCGCCGCATGACGCGGCAGGAATTCCGAGGGTATACCACTTAAACTTTTTATATAGATTTTTGGAGGATTAAACGCCTTATGGAGCATATTAAGGATTGCATCGCGGCACTGCGAGAGGCCGCACCTGAAATAGATATTGCAGAAAACGAACTCATGCGCCGCCATACCACGTTCGCCATCGGCGGACCGGCCGACTTGTTCGTGCAGCCGAAGACCCGCAGGGAACTGACCGCGGCACTTGCTGTACTGCGCGAGCGCAATATTCCGTTCCTGCTGCTCGGCAACGGCTCCAACATGCTGGTGGCCGATGCGGGCATCCGCGGTGCGGTTGTCTGCACATCCGAGCTGGATGAAGTTCGCGTAAATGAGGATAACACTGTCTCCGCCGAGGCGGGTGCGCTGCTCAGCCGCATTGCCCGCCGCGCACAGCGTTCCGGTCTGACCGGAGCCGAGTTTGCCGGCGGCATTCCGGGCAGTCTGGGCGGCGCGGTTTACATGAATGCGGGTGCGTATGACGGCACGATGGCCGGCATTGTGCAGGAGACCGAATTTGTGGACGGCGAAGGCAACATCTGCACCCTCAAGGGCGATGAGCACGGCTTCGACTACCGTACCAGCGTGTTCCGCAAGCATCCGGACTGGACGGTGCTCCGTTCGACCATGCAGCTGCAGAACGGCGATTCGGCGGCGATTCTGGATAAGATGAACGATTTCGCGCAGCGCAGACGCGACAAGCAGCCGCTCAACTTCCCGTCGGCAGGCTCGACATTTAAGCGTCCCGTGGGACACTTTGCGGGCCAGCTCATCGAGCAGGCCGGTCTCAAGGGCACGAGCGTCGGCGCGGCACAGGTTTCGGAAAAGCACTCGGGATTTCTCATCAACCGCGGCGGTGCAACATGCAATGACATGCTGCGCCTGATCGAACTGGTGCAGAACAGGGTGCGCGAGCAGTTCGGCGTGGAGCTGGAGTGCGAGGTGCGCATCGTAAAATAATCAGCAGCGCCGCTCGGCGGCGTTATCACAGCAGAACCACAGGACAGGGGGAAAGGTAACATGTATTTTTTGATCATTTCCGGTATGTCGGGCGCGGGCAAGAGCCGCGCGGTCGCCACACTTGAGGACTTAGGCTATTACTGTGTCGATAATCTGCCGATCTCCCTCATACCGCGCTTCGCGGAGATCTGTCTGGCGGCAACCGAACGCTATGAACGTGTGGCGCTCGTCACCGATGTGCGTGCAGGCGGCGATTTCCAGCAGCTGTTTGATTCGCTGGATTCGATCAAGAGCATGGGCTGCGATTACCGCATCCTGTTCCTCAACACGGACACGCCGACGCTCATCCGCCGCTACAAGGAGACGCGCCGCAAGCATCCGCTGATGGAAAAGGGCATGTCCATGACAGCCGCCATTGAAAAGGAGCGCGAAATGCTGTCCGGTCTGCGCGACCGTGCCGACTTTGTGGTGGACACCACCGGACTGTCTGCTGCCGGTCTGCGCGAACGTCTGCTGACGATGTTTTCCGGCACCGAGAGCGGAGAGGTGTTTGAGGTCATCGTACAGTCGTTTGGCTTCAAGTACGGCATTCCGCCCGAGAGCGACCTTGTGTTTGATGTGCGTTTCCTGCCCAATCCCTATTACGAAATGAGCCTGCGCGAGCGCAACGGCACCGATCCGGAGGTGCGCGATTATGTGTTCCGCGGCGGTACGGCGGATGTGCTGATGCGATACCTGACGGGCATGATCGACTTTCTGCTGCCGCGCTATATCGCGGAAGGCAAGGCGAATCTGATTATCAGCATCGGATGCACCGGCGGCAAGCACCGCTCGGTCGCTATTACCGAGGCGCTGAGCGAACACCTGCGCAGGCAGGAATACGGTGTAGTAACCATGCACCGCGATTACCAGAGATAAACCCGCTTCGTTCCGGACAGACGAAGCGTGCTGTACAGAACGGAGAGAATATATGTCTTTTTCAACCGAGGTAAAAAACGAGCTGTGTCGGGTATCCATGCAGCGTACCTGCTGCACGCGTGCCGAGATTTACGGCGCACTGCTCCATGCCTCGGTTTTTTCGCACAAGGAGATACGGCTGTCGGCAGAGAACATGACCGTTGTCCGCCGCTTGCAGGCGCTGCTGCAGCGCGCGTTTTTTGTTGAGTGCGAGCCGCAGAAGGCAGGCCGCAAGCAGCAGCTTGTACTCACCGAACCGGCGCAGATCGGACGCGTGTTTGACGCGCTCGGCTACGACTGCAAGAGCCACATCACCTATCACATCAACCGCAATCTGCTCGAGGAGGACTGCTGCATTGCGTCCTTCCTGCGCGGTGCCTTCCTCATGGGCGGCACGGTCGCGGGACCGGACAAGAAAAGCCATCTCGAGTTGAAAACCACCCACCAGAGTCTGGCGGGTGAGGAGACAAGTTTGATGCTTGATTTAGGTTTATCGCCCAAGCAGGCACGGCGCGGCAGCGCGTATCTGCTGTACTTCAAGGACGGTGCAAGCGCGGAGGATTTCCTCACGCGCATCGGTGCGCCGCACGCGGCGATGGAGCTGATGCAGGCCAAGGTAGAGAAGAATCTGCGCAACACGATCAACCGGCAGGTCAACTGCGAGACCGCGAACATGATGAAGGCCGCCGATGCATCGGCACGGCAGATCGCGGCGATTCAGGCGCTGATCGACCGGCAGGGGGAGGATGCATTTCCGGGCAACCTGTGGGAGACTGTGCGCCTGCGTCTGGAATACCCGACGGACAGCCTGTCCGAGCTGGCGCAGCGCTTTGACCCGCCTATCTCCAAACCGGGACTGAGCCACCGTCTGAAAAAGATCATTGAGCTTGCAGAAAAGGAGGACTAAATTGGTACCATTTGCACATCTGCATGTCCACAGCGAATACAGCCTGCTGGACGGCGCCTGCCGTATCGAAAAGCTGGTGGACCGTGTGGCAGAGCTGGGGCAGACCTCTTGCGCGCTGACCGACCATGGCGTCATGTACGGCGTGATCGACTTTTACCGCGCCTGCAAGGCGAAGGGGATCCATCCGGTCATCGGCTGCGAGGTGTATCTGGCGCCGCATTCGCGCTTTGACCGCAGCTACATCAACGGCGAGTGGCACACGCACCTCATCCTGCTGTGCGAGAACATGACCGGCTACCGCAACCTCATCCACATGGTGTCGTGCGGTTTCTCGGAGGGCTTCTATATGAAGCCGCGTATCGACATGGAGCTGCTGCGCGCGCACAGCGAGGGACTCATCTGTCTGTCCGCGTGTCTGGCGGGCGCGATTCCGCGTGCGCTGGCGGACGGTGATATGGACGGCGCGTATGACCTCTGCGAGCAGTTCCTCGATATTTTTGACCGGGAGCATTTCTACCTTGAAATTCAGGACCACGGCATTCCGCTGCAGCAGAAAGTCAATGAAGGTCTGTACCAGCTTTCCAGGGAGTTGAACATCGGTCTGGTGGCAACGAACGACGCGCATTATCTGACTAAGGCAGATGCGCGCATTCAGGACGTGCTGATGTCCATCCAGATGGGCAAGACCGTTGATGACCCGACCCGCATGAAGTTCGAGACGCAGGAGTTCTACATCAAGGACGCGGACGAAATGGCGGCGCTATTTCCAGAGCACCCGGAGGCACTCGCCAACACGGTAAAGATTGCGGAACGCTGTCAGGTCGAGTTCGAGTTTGGAAAGTACCATTTGCCCGAATTCGATGTGCCGGACGGCTACACCTCGCTCGAATATCTGCAGAAGCTGTGCGATGAAGGCTTCGCAAGACGCTATCCGAACGACGACGGCACCGTGCGCAAGCGTCTGCAGTACGAGATCGACATGATCGCCAAGATGGGCTTTGTCGATTACTTCCTCATCGTGTCCGACTTTATCGGTTACGCGAAAAGTCAGGGCATTCCGGTCGGACCCGGACGCGGCTCGGCAGCAGGCTCGATCGTGTCGTACTGCCTCGCTATCACCGACCTTGACCCGATTCACTACTCGCTGTACTTCGAGCGATTTTTGAATCCGGAGCGTGTCTCCATGCCGGATATCGACGTGGACTTCTGCTATGTTCGTCGTCCGGAGGTCATCGAGTACGTTACCCGCAAGTACGGCAAGGACCGCGTGGCGCAGATTGTCACGTTCGGCACGATGGCTGCCCGCGGTGCCATCCGCGATGTCGGCCGTGCGCTCAACATTCCGTACAACGATGTTGACGCGGTTGCCAAGCAGGTGCCGAACGAGCTGCACATTACGATCGACAAGGCGCTGACCATCAACGCGGAGCTGAAAAAGATGTACGACGAGCAGCCGCAGGTCAAAGAGCTTATTGATACGGCGCGTGCGCTCGAGGGCATGCCGCGCAACGCATCGACGCATGCGGCAGGCGTGGTTATCACCAAGGACCCCGTGGACACCTACGTTCCGCTGTCGCGCAACGGCGACCAGATGGTAACGCAGTTTACGATGGTGACCATCGAGGAACTCGGTCTGCTCAAGATGGACTTCCTCGGCCTGCGCAACCTGACCGTTATCGCGGACGCGGAAAAGCTGATTCGCCGTCACACGCCGGATTTTTCCATCGAGAACGTGGATATGAGCGACCCCGCGACTTACGAGATGCTCGGCAAGGGCTCGACCATGGGCGTATTCCAGCTGGAAAGCGCGGGCATTACCAACGTCGTTACCGGTCTGCGCCCGCAGTCCATCGAGGACATTACCGCAGTCGTTGCGCTGTACCGACCCGGTCCGATGCAGTCCATTCCGCGCTACATTGAGTGTCGTCACCATCCGGAAAAGGTAACGTACAAGCATCCGCTGCTCGAGCCGATTTTAAGCGTCACCTACGGCTGTATGATCTATCAGGAACAGGTTATGCAGGTGTTCCAGAGCCTTGCTGGTTACTCGCTTGGCAAGGCAGATATGGTGCGCCGCGCCATGAGTAAAAAGAAGATGAAGGAGCTGGAAAAGGAGCGCGTCAACTTCATTTACGGCAATGAGGAGCTGGGCATTGACGGCGCCATCAAGCGCGGCGTGCCTGAAGCTGTTGCGGCAAGCCTGTTTGACGAGATCATGGATTTCGCAAACTACGCGTTCAACAAGGCACATGCCGTATGCTACGCAGTCGTATCGTTCCGCACGGCGTACCTCAAATGCCACTACCCGAGAGAATATCTGGCGGCGCTGCTGACGAGCGTTCTGGATGTTTCGGATAAGATCTCCGAGTATATTCAGGCGGCGCGTGATATGGGCATCGCGGTGCTTCCGCCGGACGTAAACGAATCCTACGATGAGTTTTCGGTTGCAGGAGAGAATATCCGCTTCGGTCTGGCAGCCGTCAAGGGTGTGGGACGCTCGTTTATGAAGCAGCTTGTCGAGGAGCGAGAGGCGAACGGCCTGTTTACCTCGTTCCAGGATTTCTGCGAGCGCATGTATGACCGCGAACTCAACCGCAGAGCGCTCGAAAGTCTCATCAAGGCGGGTTCGTTCGATTCCATGCACTACTACCGCAGTCAGCTTTTGAAAATCGTCAATCCCGTAGTAGATGCCATTGCCCAGAACCGCAAGAAGAACATCGAGGGTCAGATGGACCTGTTCGGCATGGGCAACGACGAGGTGCGCGACACGCAGATTGCGATGCCGAACATTCCGGAAGTGCCCAAGCGGGAGCTGTTGGCGATGGAGAAGGAGACCACCGGTCTGTACCTCTCTGGTCACCCGATGGACGAGTACCGCAGCCTGACGCAGAAGGCGCAGGCGGCCTCCGTCAAGCAGATCATCGACGACCTGACGGGCGAGAGCAGCAGGCCGGTCTACAAGGACGGCATGACCGTCCGACTTGCGTGTGTTATCACGGCGGTGCGTCTGAAATCGACCAGGAACGGCTCGATGATGGCGTATGTCACCGCGGAGGACGACACGGCGGCGATTGAACTTGTCGTGTTCCCGCGTTCGCTGCAGCAGTGCGGCGCATATCTTACCGAGGACAGCGCAGTCCTGCTTACCGGTAAGATCGACGCACGAGAGGACGAGGCGCCCAAGGTGCTGCTGAACGAGGCGCAGCCGCTCACCGAGAGTGCAGTGGAGAGCCTGCAGCAGCCGAAAAAGGGCACGCAGAAGTCGGTCTACACCGATGCACAGGCGGCAAAGCTGGCGCCGCAAAAGCTGTTTTTGCGTATTTCCAGTCTGCAGGGTGATGAATGGACGCAGATTAAAGAGGTTTTGCGCACGCAGCCCGGCGATACGCCGGTCTATCTCTACCCGATGGACACGAAGAAAAAGACGCTCGCTGCCCGTCGGTACTGGTGCAAACCGGATATTGCATTTTTAACAAAATTACGCTTTCTCTTGCGCGAGGAAGATGTTATAATACAATAGGAGACTGTGTTTATCCTTGGGGAGAGAGACGGTTTCCGCAGAGGGAAACAGAACTGCAATACAGAGGTCAGTGCGGCATCGACCGTGCCGCCAAGCAAGAAAACAGAACCGACAACAGGGAGGCTTTATCATGGATAAACAAATTCGCAGAATCGGCGTACTTACCAGCGGCGGCGACGCACCCGGCATGAACGCACTTATCCGCTCGGTAGTCCGCAGCGCAAGCGCACACGATATTTCCGTTCTCGGCATTCGCCGCGGCTACAGCGGTCTCATCAACGGTGACATCATCGAGATGGGTGCCCGCAGTGTAGACGGCATTATCCGCAAGGGCGGCACCATGCTGTACACCGCACGCTGCAAGGAGATGCTGACCGAGGAAGGTCTGCAGAAAGCGGCTGACACCTGCCGCTACCTCGGCATTGACGGCCTGATCTGCTGCGGCGGCGATGGTACATTCCGCGGTGCACAGGCGCTTTCCCGCAAGGGTGTTCCGTGCATCGGCGTTCCGGGTACCATCGACAATGATATCGGCTGCTCGGATTACACCATCGGTTTTGACACCGCCTGCAATACTGCGATCGAGTGCATCGATAAGCTGCGCGACACCATGCAGTCCCACGAGCGCTGCTCTGTTGTAGAGGTCATGGGCCGCCGTGCAGGTCATCTAGCACTGCAGGTTGGCTGTGCAGTCGGCGCGACCGCGATCTGCCTGCCCGAGCGTCAGCTGGATTTCGACACCGAGATCGTAGAGAGAATGCGCATCGGCCGTATCAAGGGCCGCAACCACCATATCATCATCGTAGCCGAGGGCTATGGCTCCGCACAGGACGTTGCAGACCAGATTCACGAGGCTACCGGCATCGATACCCGTGTTACCATCCTCGGCCATATCCAGCGCGGCGGCTCTCCGTCTGCTATGGATCGTGTTATGGCGACCCGCATGGGCTATGCTGCAGTTCGCGCTCTGATGGAGGGCAAGACCAACCGCGTTGTTGTTTCGGATAACAACATTGTTACCGATATCGACATTGAGGAGGGTCTAGCACAGAGCAAGGATCTGAACCAGTGCCTGTTCGAGGCACAGCAGACGGTTGCCATCTGACATGGCGCAGACTGTTCTCATCACCGGAGGCTCGCGCGGCATCGGTGCCGCCTGTGTGCGCACGTTTGCCGAAAACGGATGGAATACCGCGTTTACTTACAGCAAAAGCAGGGAAGCGGCGGACAGGCTCGCTGAGGAGACCGGCGCACTTGCGCTTTTGGCCGATCAGCAGGATACCGCGGCAGTGGAACTTGCGGTCGCGGAAGGGAAGGCGCGGTTCGGCACGATCGATGCCGTGGTCTGCAATGCAGGCATCGCCGAACAGAAGCTGTTCCAGAATATCACCGACGCGGACTGGATGCGCATGCTGGATGTCAATCTCATGGGTACGGTGCGCACGATTCGCGCCGTGCTGCCTGAAATGCTGCACAACCACAAGGGAAGCATCGTTACGGTGTCGTCCATGTGGGGAGAGTGCGGCGCGTCCTGCGAGAGCCATTATTCCGCGAGCAAGGCTGCGATCATCGGCCTGAGCAAGTCGCTCGCGCAGGAGCTTGGCCCGAGCAATATCCGGGTCAACTGCATTGCACCGGGCGTGATCGACACCGACATGAACGCCATGCACAGTGCGGATACCATGCAGGAGCTTGCCAATCAGACACCGCTCGGAAGAGTCGGCGCGGCAGCCGAGGTCGCGGACAGCATTCTGTATCTGTGCTCGGATAAGTCGTCTTTCATTACCGGACAGGTTTTAGGCGTCACCGGGGGATTTTAAGATGCTGTCGCCAAACCACGGTTTGGCCAACAAGAGGAACGGACCGTGGGCCGTTCCAAAGTCGTCCGAAAGTTCCCATACGGAAACTTTCTCCCTCCAGAAGTCAAAAAAGCGAGATACATGCTCCCGCTTTTTTGGAATTTGCACTGCAAATTCTATTAAATGCGCGCTAACGCGCGAAAAGTTGCGACGTTAGTAAAGTGCGTTAAGAAAGATAGAACGAGAGGTCAAAAGACCTCTCGTTTTTTTAATACGGTTCCAAGTCAAAATAACTGAGCAGACCGTTATAAATGCCCTGTGCAAACCCGAACGGATCGTTTTCCAGCTTCATCGCATCGGAAGCATTGGTCAGGTATGCCAGCTCGACCAGAATCGAAGGCATCTGTGTCCGCCGCAGGACATACAGGCTCGGACGGATGCGCACGCCGTTATCGCGTGTGCCGACACGCGCAACAATGCCGGCGAGCACATGCTGCGCCAGCCAGTACGCCTGCGTATTTTCCCGATAAACATACACCTCAGTGCCGTTGACGGCGGGATTTACGTTCGCGTTGCAGTGGATGCTGATGAAGTAATCGGCGGGCCACTCGTTCGCCAGCCGCACGCGCTCGACCAGACTGGTGGCGTTGCTTGTGCCGAGGATTTGCTCGGGTGAGGTGCGGCTCAGCCGCACCTCAAACCGCGGGTCTGCCCGCAGAAGATCGGCCAGATACACGCCGACCGCGTAGGTCACATCCTGCTCGAGCAGTCCGCTGCCTTCCGCGCCGGTGTTCGGACCGGACGGATTGTGTCCCTGATCGACAAAAATCTTGATCGCCAAAGTATCACCTCCTCGTGTCAGCCTATGCGGCAGCGCGGCAGAACGTCCGTGCTTGACGGTCAGCACACGCCGTGTTATTCTGTAAGAAAAGAGGGGTGGGATCAATATGAAATTATATATCAAACAAAAGGTGTTCTCCTGGGTGGATCGGTTTACCGTTTTTGATGAAACCGGCGCCGACAAATACCATGTCGAAGGGGAGTTTTTCTCGTGGGGCAAGAAGCTGTATGTCACCGACTTGACCGGACACGAGACCGCGTTTATCCAGCAGAAGGTGTTCAGCATGATGCCGCGGTTCTTCGTGTACATCGACGGCGTGGAACGCGCGGAAATCGTCAAGCGGTTTACATTTTTCTACGAAAAATACGAAATCGAGGGTCTCGACTGGACAATCGAGGGTGATTTCTGGGCGCATGAATACCGTATCACGCAGAATAGCCGCGAGATCGTGTCCATCTCCAAGGAGTGGTTCACCTGGGGTGACTGCTATCAGCTGGACATTGCCGATTCCGCAGACGAAACACTTGCGCTGGCGGTCGTCCTCGCAATCGACGCAGTGCACGCGCAGGCGAACGCGGCAGCGGCTTCGACTTGAAAGGAAACGATATGATTGAGATAAACCAGGACTTCGCGGACGGCGTACTGCATTCGCGCAATCCGGAGACAAATAAAAACGACTACGGCCGCATTCTGTGCGTGTGCGGCTCGGCAGGATATACAGGTGCGGCATATTTTTCGGCACAGGGCGCGGTCCGCATGGGAAGCGGCGTTGTGACGCTGGCAGTTCCGCAGGGTGCGTGGCCGGTGCTGGCGGTCAAGCTGAATGAGCCGGTCGTGCGGCCCATGCCGCAGGATGAAAACGGGCTGTTTTCCGTGGACGCACTGCCGAAGCTGCTTGCGCTTGCCGAAAAGGCGGACGCGCTGCTCATCGGGTGCGGACTCGGCCGTTCGGATACGCTGACCGAAATCGTGTGTACTCTGCTCGAAAAAGCTGCCTGCCAGATTGTACTCGATGCGGACGGCATAAATTCGATTACCGGACATAAGGATATATTGCGGCGAACGGCAAAGCCGGTCGTGCTCACGCCGCACGCGGGCGAGTTCGCACGGCTCAGCGGCAAGCCGGACGCGACCGCTGCGGACGCGGCACAGTTCGCGCAGGACGATCGGTGCATCGTGCTCTACAAGGGACACCGCACCCGCATTTTTACGCCGGACGGCGCGGCATACCGCAATACCTCGGGCAATCCCGGCATGGCGAAAGGCGGCAGCGGGGATGTTCTGGCAGGCATGCTGGTTTCGCTGTGCGGACAGGGCATTGACGCAGTTCCGGCAGCCTGTACGGCGGCGTGGCTGCACGGCAGAGCCGGAGATCTGGCTGCGAACGCGCTGAGCGAATACGGCATGACGCCGAGCGATATGCTGACGCAGCTGCCGATTCTGCTGAAACGATATAACTCGAAAACATGGTGATAAACCGGTCAAAGGAGTGGTAATCTGAACAGGCTGCTGTGTGGTTTGGCGGCGCTTGTTCTGCTCTGCGGCTGCGGCCGCTCGGCGGAAATGAGTGTCGAGGATGTGCGTGCGCATTTCGCATCGTTGGACAGCTGTACGGCGCATTTGAAAATAATCTCGGATTTGGACGAATCTGTACTGGAATTTGAAAGCGACTATGTCTATAATAGAGAGGACAGCGATTCTTTCACGCTGACCGCACCGGAGTCGGTCGCCGGTATCGGCGGGCGCATCTCGGGTGAGGAGAACGGCGCATTCACGCTGCAGTACAACGATTTGCAGCTGGATGATATTGCTCCTCGGCATACCGGACTGACACCGGCAGACGCGTGGTTCTGCCTGCTGAACGATCTGCGGTATGCTGTGCCTGTGCAGGTGTGGAGCGAGCACACAAACGGCGAGAGCCTGCTCGTGCTGCGCTATGAGAAGGCAGACGACAGCGTGGAAAAGCAGGTGTGGCTGCGGCAGAGCGATCTGCAGCCGGTCTATGCCGAGCTGTATGCGGACGGTGCGCGCGTGCTGACCATACAGGTGGAATCCTGTCAGTAAATCAGGAACCAAACGGTTCTGTTGGAGTGACGAAAACAATGGAAGTAAATCAACACCGCACTTGGGCGGAGATCGACCTCGGTGCGATCGAGCATAATTATCGCGTGATCTGTGAGCAGGCACAGGCGCCGGTCCTGTGTGTCGTTAAGGCGGACGCATACGGTCACGGTGCCGTGCAGGTGGCTAAGCGGCTGGAGAAGATGGACGCACCGTATTTTGCGGTAGCGACCATTCCGGAGGGGGTGGAGCTGCGAGAAGCAGGCATCGAAACGCCCATCCTCATCCTTGGCTATGTGGACGAGAAGGATATGGACACGGCGGTACAGTACGGCATCACCGTGCCGGTGTACGACTGCGAGACCGCAGAACTCATCAGCGCGGCAGCAGAGCGCACCGGCAAGCCGGTCACCGTACACTACAAGCTGGATACCGGCATGACGCGGCTCGGCTTCCCGTCGTGGGAGTGTGAGCAGACCGTGCAGGATATCCTTGCGTGCTCCAAGCTGCCGGGCCTGATCAGCGAAGGCATTTTCACGCATTTTGCGGTTGCCGACGTGCCCTCGGGCGAGGAATACACCGAGCTGCAGTACAAGCGCTTCTCGGATGTGTGCGAGGGTCTGCAAGCGGCCGGTCTTGACCTGCCGCTGCGCCACTGTGCGAACAGCGGCGCCATCCAGACCTACGAGAAGATGCACTGCACGATGACCCGCGCGGGCATTATCCTGTACGGCTATCGGCCGGATGCCTCCGTGCCGCCGGTGCTCGATCTGAGACCCGCCATGACCGTCAAGGCGCGTGTGGTGCAGGTGCGCGATATTCCGGCGAATACGACCATCAGCTATGGCCGCACCTTCGAGACGGCAGAGCCGACCCATATGGCGGTTATCTCAATGGGTTATGCGGACGGCTATCTGCGTACCGGCTCGGGTAAGGCGCAGGTGCTGCTCGGCGGCGTGAAAGCGCCCGTGCTCGGCCGCATCTGCATGGATATGTGCATGGTGCGTATTCCGGAGGGCGTAGACGTACATCGCGGTGACGAAGTGACCGTGTTCGGCCCGGAGGGCTGGACGGCAGAGGACGCAGCAGACGCGGCGGGCACCATCTCGTACGAGGTGCTGTGCGCCATCAGTCAGCGCGTGCCGCGCTTCTATCGGTAATTTACTGACATTGCGTGCATAAGATGAAGTGAGGGATTTTCCCTCGCTTCATTTGTCTCTCAAAGTCGGTATCCTGTTAGTTTGATAGTATCGCGCGGCAGCGCTATTAAAACAGCATTTGCGTTGCAAATGCAAGAAAACCGGGAGCATGTATCACGGTTTTCTTACTTCTGGAGAGAGAAAGTTTCTGAACAGGAACTTTCGGACGACTTTGGAACGGCCTGCGGTCCGTTCCTGCTTGTCGGCGAAACTGTAGTTTCGCGACAGCTTTGAAGCGGAGGAGATTTTTTCTCTCTCCGCTTTTCTGCATTATACAGTTATAATTTTGTGTGACACGGGGAAAATAGGTTTGCGGGAAAACCATCAGGCAGCACCGTAAATCTATTTCATCGGAGTGTGAACCAAAGTGGATAGCAACATCAAACGAGGCGATATTTACTATGCCGATCTCAGTCCGGTGGTTGGCAGTGAACAGGGCGGCATCCGTCCGGTGCTGATCGTGCAGAACAACGTCGGCAATCGGTACAGTCCGACCGTGATCGCCGCCGCTATTACATCGCAGATCAACAAGGCGAAAATGCCGACGCATATCACGGTCGGTGCGCCGAACTACGGACTGACCAAGGATTCCATCATCCTGACCGAGCAGATCCGCACGCTGGACAAACGCCGCCTGCGCGAGAAAATGGGCTCGCTTGACGAAAAAGCCATGCGGCACGTCGATGAAGCACTGGCGGTCAGTTTCGGACTCGGCTCGGTGCAGGGGTAAGCCGTATAACGGCGGGAGAAAGCGCATATCCTTTTATGGGGTATGCGCTTTTTGCGTATAGATTGGGATTTGCCGTCTGCGGACGTCTTTTCTGCGCCAGACAGCGCGTGCCACACTGCAATCGCAGGCGTAATCTTTGGGCGGCATAGCCGTGCCGCCCTCTGCGTAGGCTTTTTGATATGTGCAGCAGTACGCTGTCTGTGAATTGCGCATATTTTGCGAAAGAAACGCTGTGGTAACCCGACTGCCGTTCCCCTTTTCGCAGCGGTCACATATAGGAAATTGGCGCCAGACTAACAAGCAAAGGAAACTGGAGTCCCAAGAGGATAGTACTCATTTAATCCGCGCACGGCGCGGGAACAAGGTTTAGTGGCCTACGGGCAAACCTTGGTGTCTATCCTTTTGGACCTCCCAGCCAAAGGTTGGCTCCCATTCTATATGCTTTAGCAAGTAGTAAAATTCAAATTTGCACAGAAAGGAGAACCGCCCATGCGCGCAGACGTATTCTGTAACAACAACCCAATCGGTACGATCGACTGGACCCCGGATGCCTGCGGCGTACAGGTCAATCTCGACTGCGCCGTCTGCGGGAACGAACTGCTGCGCTGCTATGCGGTTGTGAACGGAAACATCCTGCGGGTCGGTCTGCCTGCACCGGAGCATGGCCGTCTGCGTTTGCGCCGGCATCTTTCGCGGCAAATGCTGCATGAGACTGGCTGTGAGGGCGAACCCGAACGGTTCTATCTCGCGTCTGCGCCGGAGCCTTTGCCGCAGAGCAATGCGCCGCCTAAGCCGCCGCTTGTCACCGGAGATACGGTCCTGGACGCGCTTTTATCCAGCGAAAACGTGCAGATTCAGCCGACCGAGACCGGACTGCGTCTGCAATGTCCGTTCGATCCGAAAAAGCCGTTCGCGCTGGCACCGGCGTTTGTACTTTGCCGCACAGAAGGAAACACGGCAGTTCTGGAATGGAAAAAGGACGCAGCCGATGCGGCTGCGTCCTCTGAAAAGGCGTAACTTTACTTTACGATGGTCTTGGCCTCCATGTAGTAGCGCTTCTCGTGCGCCTCACCCATGGAGAAGGTCTTGCGCGGCAGAACGCCGTCGAAAACAACGCCGCGGAACAGGTCGTTCTTGGCGATATCCGGCAGGATGAAGCCGAGGTTGCCCGGCTTTTCCGCCAGCGAAACAACAACGTCCGTGCCGTGGATGTAGTCGATCTTCGCGGAGGTGTGGGTCTCGAGATAAGCGTCCAGACCGGTCTGGATGGTAGCGACCGGAATGGCCCACTTCGGGTTCTCAACAACGAACACGCCGGACTTGTTCGCCGAGCAGAACGGGAAGAAATGCGCGGTCTCGCTCTTGGGAGCCTCATCGGCAACGTAAGCCTTGCAGCCCTCGCCGTTGTAGAAGTCGGTCAGAGCACCGAGCAGCTCATCTGCGTCTACGCCGAACAGGGCACGGTGGATCGGCTCGATGATCAGGCTCTCGTCATGGATGTTGACAACCTCAACAAGTGCAAAACGTGCCGGATGGTTCTCCTGCTCCTCGGCAGTCAGGCCCTTCTTGACCTCTTCCCAGTACGCCTTTGCGGTGGCCATGGAGTGGTTGCCGTCGCCTACTGCATACGGCAGCAGCGCCTGTGCGTCCGTGCAGCCGTACTTCTTGTTGAAGGTCTCGCGGTCGCAGAGTGCTTCAAGCTTGGCCTCGATGGCCTCGGTCTCCGGACCGTTCGGCAGGAACCAGCCGGTGATATGGCCGCCGTTCTGCATCAGGTCGGTATCGTACAGCTTGTCATAAGAAGCGGTCTGCTCGAACAGCGGCTCGATGATCTGACGGTCGGGATCGTCGATCAGGATCATAATGTGCGGCAGCTCCAGGCATGCGCCCTGACGAACCTTGAGACGGGGCGGAATACGCTCGACAACCGTCTTTTCGGTCGGGCGGATGAGGGATGCGGAACCGGGCGTGTATTCATACGCTTCCAGATCGACCGACAGCACGATGCCGCGGCGCGGGCAGGAGCCGCCGGACCAGCGCTCGGTCAGCACGACGCCGGCGGGCAGGGTGCGCAGCGTGCCGTCCTGCACATACTGCTGCATGGTCTGATGGATTTTCTCCGTGCGGGCAGCAACGTCCGCGTCCTCCAGATAAACTTCCGGCAGGGTCAGACGCAGGGTAGAGGGTGCGTCACCGACGGTCTTGTCAGTCTCGGCCCAGTAGTCCGGCTGCGAGGTGTACTGGTCGCAGGCGATGACTGCCCACTTGGACAGGTCCACGCCTTCACGCGGAAACATGATCTCGGGAATACGAGTGCAGCGATTAGCCATAATTATCCTTCCTCCAGTAGAAGTAGTGTGGAATGCCTCTATTATAGCAGACAAATCCCGAGTACGGCACTCGTTTTTCAAAAATAAATGTCGGTTTGCAGAAAAAACTTTATTTGCTTGACGAAAGTATGGGGATGTTGTACAATATAATATAGGTTTGGTTGCGAAATTTGTATAAAAATACAATCGTAAAAACGGAGGAAAACCCCATGGTTAAATTCAAGGCTATCGGCGTTTCGGAGGGTCTGGCGAAGGCAAAGGCTCTCGTTATCAAGGAAGAAGATCTTTCGGTCGTTAAGGAGACCGTTGCCGATGTGGAAGCCGAATGCAAGCGCGTTCTTGACGCAGTGGAAAAAGCCAAGCAGCAGATCGAAGTGCTGCGTGACGATGCGGAAAAGAATATCGGTGCGGCTGAGGCGGAAATTTTTGACGCACATCTGATGATGCTCGACGACCCTGATTTTGTCGAGGGCATGACAAACATTGTAACGGATGAGAAGGTTTGCGCGGAGTACGCGTGCTTTGTCAACTGCGAGAACTTTCAGGCGATGTTCCGCGCGCTCGACGACGAGTATATGCAGGCGCGTGCAGCAGATATCGGTGATATTTCGCAGCGGGTCATTAAGAATCTGAAGGGCATTGCGGATAACGCGATCGACACGATCACCGAGCCGTGCATTATTGTGGCGAACGACCTTACGCCGTCCGATACGGCGAAGATCGGCGGCAAGCCGGTTGCCGGTTTTATCACGAAGATCGGCGGCCGCACGAGCCATTCGGCGATCATGGCGCGTTCGATGGGCATTCCGGCGATTGTCGGTGCCGGCGAGAAGGCGGACGAGATCGCGGATGGCGACCTGCTGCTGATCGACGGCGCGGCAGGTGAAGTAGTCGCGCAGCCGGATGAGCAGACGCTTGCCGACTTTGCCGAGCGTCAGAAGGCAGACGCGGCGCATCGTGCCATGCTCGCGCAGTACAAGGATAAGGAGGGCGCGACCTCGGATGGCCGCCGTGTAATTATCGAGGGCAATATTGGTACGCCGGATGACGCAGTCCGCGTAGCGGAGCTTGGCGGTGAAGGCGTCGGCCTGTTCCGCTCGGAGTTCCTGTTCATGGATCGTACCGACCTGCCGAGCGAGGAAGAGCAGTTCGCCGCCTACAAGAAGGCGTGTGAGATCATGCAGGGCAAGCCGGTTATCATCCGCACGTTGGACATCGGCGGAGACAAGGAAGTGCCCGCACTGGCGCTGGAGAAGGAACAGAATCCGTTCCTCGGCTACCGCGCGATCCGCATTTGCTTGAATCAGCCGGAGCTGTTCCTGATTCAGCTTCGCGCGCTGCTGCGTGCCGCGCAGTACGGCGATCTGCGCATTATGTTCCCGATGATTTCGTCGGTGGATGAGGTGCGTGGTGCAAAGCAGGTGCTCGAGCAGGCGAAGGACATGCTGACCGCGGAAGGCGTACCCTTCAATCCGAACGTCAAGGTCGGCATTATGGTCGAGATTCCGGTGGCGGCTGTCTGCGCGGATGTGCTGGCGAAGGAGGTTGACTTCTTCTCGATCGGCACGAATGACCTGATTCAGTATTCCTGCGCGGTGGACCGCATCAACGAGAAGATTTCCTATCTGTACCGTCCGCTGCATCCGGGCGTGCTGCGCCTGATCGCCATGACGGCCAAAGCAGCGAACGAGAACGGTATCGAAGTCGGCGTGTGCGGCGAGATGGCAGGCACGGCCGGCATGGCGCCGGTGCTGTGCGGTCTCGGCGTGACCAATCTGTCCATGTCGGCATCCGCAATGCTGGCAGCAAAGGCAGACCTTGCAAAGCACTCCTGCGGCGAATGCAAGGAGCTGGCTGACAAGCTGCTCGCGTGCGCAAGCGCGTCTGACGCAGAGCGTATTTTCGCGGACTGGAGAGAGTCCTGAGTAAGAGTAAAAAGCCGCCGTTTCCCTGTGAAGCGGCGGCTTTGCACTGTTCGGATGGATAGAAATTGACTTGTATCGGAAAATGGATATCAGGGGAGCGAAAATGATGGGTATCAGCAAAAAATTGGAGACAATCTATCATAACGGACAGCCGGACGGTATTCGCTCCATGCGGCGCAGCCTTTCGACGATGACGACCTATGTGATTCCACGGCCGTTGCTGGGAGAGGCGAAAGACATCTCTGGCATCAAACGTCCGGGCATCTATTATCTCATCAACGAGGATGAGGATAACAATATTGCGCAGATCTATATCGGCCAGACGCGCAACGGTATCATCCGGCTGGACGACCATAACCGCTCCAAGGATTTCTGGAACAAGGCGATTATGTTTCTGGCAGAGAGCCGGACGTTTACTTTGGATATGATAAGCGGTCTTGAAAAATTTGCGATCATCAAGGCGCAGGCGTCCAAGCGGTACCGCATCGAAAACAGCGTGATCCCCAAATATGAGATCGACGAGTATGATCTGGTCTCGGTAGAGGAGATATACGACGAGATACAATTCATCATGGCAACGTTGGGGTACAAAATGAGCGACGCCAAAACGGATTCTTTGCAGAAACAGGTCTTTCACACCACCCGCAACGGCATCGCCGCGCTCGGCGTGTACGACGGGGAGAAATTCGAGGTACTGGAAGGCTCGCAGGTCAGCAGCGTGCTGTATCCGAGCGTTCCCCAGTCGATCAAGCAGCAGTGGTTCACGGCGCTGAAAAACGGCGATATCGTTTATCAGGATAACAAGCATTATCTGAGCAAATCCATGTCGTTTTCCTCGCCCAGTGCGGCGGCCTGCTTCGTTTTAGGCGCAAGCGCGAACGGCTGGACGGAATGGAAGGACAAGAGTGGCAGAACACTCGATGAGCTGTTCCGCAGACAGGCAGAGAAAGCATAAGTAAAGGGACACGGAATGATTCTGTGTCCCTTTTTACGCAGGAAAGAGAAGCGTTTAGCCCTGGTTTGCCATATTCTGCTCGTAGGATTCGATCATCTTCTTGAACGTGTGTCCCGAACGACGTTCGAGTTTCTCCAGATATCGCATCGTGCTTTCACTGGTGAAAAGTTTGATTTGCAGCTGGATTTTATCATTATCGACCGTTACAAAGATGCGGTCGATATATTTTTGCACAAAATCGCGATTGATGAGTCCGTTCACCGCATCGTCGCGGGCGGCCTGCAGCACGCGTCGGATCTCCGCGATGTGTGCGTTCAGGTCGGCGCGGGAGTTCTGCTGCTCCTCAAGCTCAGCGAGACTGCGGCTGCACTGCTCAATCTCCTCGTCGCACTGGCGGTTCATTTTGAGAAAATCCGCGTCCGTAATCTGTCCGGTGACATTATACTCGAGCAGCTTGCTCTTTTTCTTTGCGGCAAGGTCGCGCCTGGTGCGCTGCATGTCGATCTCCTGCGCAAGACCGGTGTCGTCCTGACAGAGCGAACGGTACATGGAAATGTAGCGCTCGATGAGTTCATCGGCGTTGACATCGGCCTCCTTGAATACGTCCATCAGGACCGGCTTGAGCTCCTGCTCGTACAGCGGCAGGGAAGGGCAGGAGTCCTTGCCGTTTTTGATCTTGCCCGAGCAGACCCACTTGCTGTTGACGTTGCCTTTCCGGTCTTTGGCATCGCGCCGGTAGTAGGCCGCGCCGCAGTGCGTGCAGAACAGCTTGCCGGTCAGCAGATTATCGTGATTGCAAAGGTTCTGTCTGCGCTTGACATCCTTGCTGCGGCGGGTGAGGACGGCGTTCGCCGCGTCCCACAGCTCCTCAGAGACAATGGCGGGCACGATTTCGCCGCTCTCATCCTTGAACATCACCCACTCCTCGGGCGGGAGAAACTTCTGCTTTTTGGTGAACATATCCACGATGCGGACCTTGTTGCCGACATAGTATCCTTTGTACTTGGGGTTGGCAATCATGCCGGACATGGTCGTGTGGGCGATTTTTTTGCCGTTGTGGTTGCGGTAGCCCTTTTCCCAAAACAGGTTTTCAATCTGCTTCATGCTGTAATGGTCGGTGGCGTACAGTGTGAACAGCTCGCGAACCATGGGTGCCTCGGTTTCGTCAATGACAAGGCGCTTGCTGTCCTTCCGGTAGCCGAAAATGCGGCTGTTGCCGAGGACAACATTATTTTTGATCGCCTGCTGATGGCCGAATTTAACGCGGCTGGACAGCTTGCGCAATTCATCCTGCGCAATGCCGGACATGATGGTGAGGCGCAGCTCGGAGTCCTCGTCGAAGGTGTTGATGTTGTCGTTCTGGAAGAAAACGCCTACGCCTGCGGAAAGCAGCTCGCGCGTATAGCGGATGCTGTCGAGCGTGTTGCGGGCAAAACGGGTGATCTCCTTGGTGAGGATGAGGTCGAATTTGTCGTCCTTCGCGTCCTGCACCATGCGCTGAAAGTTGTCGCGCTTGCGCGTCGTCATGCCGGACAGACCTTCGTCGATATAGCCGTCGATGAACGTCCATGCAGGGTTGCGGGTGATATAGTCGCGGTAGTAGCCGATCTGGTTGTCGAGCGAGTTGAGCTGTTCATCGCTGTCGGTCGAAACGCGCGCGTAAAAGGTCACGCGGAGCGGGATGTCGCTGAGCCGTGTTGTGCGCAGCAGCTGCCGTATTGTAAAAATGTCCATAAGGCTGCACCTCAAAAGTTCGTTGTATCATGATTAGTATATCATGATAATGATGCGGATGCAACCCTGTGCTTTGGGCGCAATATAGGTACAGCGGATGAGACTTATCCTTGCAATTTGTCAACACCTTTGCTACTATATAGTTAGATGATGGTTAGCTAAAACTAACCAAACTCGCCGCAGATAGGTATCTGAGCGGCACGGCGGAGGATAACGGAAATGAAGAACCGCAGGAATTTCTGGGACAGGACTGCGAAAATCTACGACCGATTTATGCGCAGGGATGCGGCGGCTTATGACAGAATGTATGCACTGCTGCGTCCGGTGGTGCGGGATAAAACCGTACTGGAGCTGGCTGCCGGCACCGGACTGATTGCGAAGCATATAGCAAATGCGGCAGAGTACATCGAGGTAACAGATGCTTCCGAGCAAATGATCCGGCAGGCCGAGAGGGAAAATCATGCTGAAAACCTGCATTTTTCGGTGCAGGATATGTTCTGCCTGCCTTATGCGGATGCAGCGTTCGATGTGGTGATTGTTTCCAATGCGCTGCACATTGTTCCTCAGCCAGAAAAATCACTGCGAGAGATCAAACGGGTGCTGAAGGATGACGGTGTGCTGATCGCGCCGACCTTTACGCATGCGGAAAACTCCTTTTCCGGAAAAGGCAGAGCCTTTCTGATGCGGCTGGCAGGCTTTCCGCTGCACAGCAGATGGACAAGCGGGGAATATCTGGCCTTCCTGACGGAAAACGGGTGGATCGTGCGGAAAAGCATCGTGCTGCAGGCCTCTTTTCCGCTGACCTATACGGAATGTGTGAAATCGGAGGTGTGATATGTCCTTTTTTGAAAACACCCGAAAGCCCGTAGGCTTTGGCGGGAAGATCATGGTTGCTATGATGAACTTTGGACACAGCGCAATGGCAGAATGGGGGCTGAGTTTTTTACAGCCTGCCCCGGATGCCATGGTGCTGGACTGCGGCTGCGGCGGTGGAGCGAACATCAAAACGCTGCTGAAGCTGTGTCCCAAGGGCAAGGTGCAGGGCATCGACTATTCGGCAGTCAGTGTAGAAAAAGCGCGAAAGGTCAATGCAGGTGCCATTGCAGCAGGGCGGTGCACTGTGCAGCAGGCAAGTGTAGCAGAGTTGCCGTTTGAAGCGGAGCAGTTTGATGTAGTGACCGCATTTGAAACGGTCTATTT
>ENA-UOJV01000823-UOJV01000823.1-human-gut-metagenome-genome-assembly--contig:-C82-NODE-823-length-40731-cov-17.681704_pt1 | contig 40731 bp, 56 predicted proteins | sample MGYA00242356_ERZ723903 | MGnify/ENA metagenome assembly ERZ723903
TTGAAATGCCCCCCAAAAATCTAAAAATATTTTTAAGGGGGGGTATCTTGTCGAATAAATTTATTTTTAAAATAAAAATACTTCCATGCAATTAATATTGTATAGAAGTATTAAAATTCTAAATCCATTTAAGTTGTTCCTCTTCCTGTTCTATTATGTTATCACTCTTTATTGTATTACAATATCTATGCGCTAACTGAACATTGTTCCATGTATGTGTTCCTCCTTTAGCTAATGGAATTATATGGTCAATGCTTGGATAGTTATCCCCTGCTATAAAATATCCTTCATTAGTATAATAATAATCTTCTATATCTACTTGTCTTCCACATATCTTGCATATATTATCATCTCTTTGCATTAACTTCTCTAATGATATATTCCATTCTATCTTTCCATTCTTTTTAGCTTTAGCTTCTCTTAATCTTTTATTTGCTTTTATTCTTTCTTTTTCTTGTTTATTATGGCAATCTTTACATATAACTTGTTGCTTACTAAAAGATATAAATTCTTTACCACACTCTATACATTTTCTTTTTTCTGAGCCTTTATAATTATTACCACATTTTCTACATGCTATATTTCTATTCTTTTCTAATACGTGATCCTTAACTCTTTCTTTTATATCACCACATACTTTACATCTGCATTTAATCTTACCTTGTTTATATCCTCCGATATATTCAAAATACTGTCCATATCTCATATTGAATTTATTAATAAACTTTCTTTCTAGTTTGTCTTTATTTATTGCATATTTTTTTCTAGATTCACTTCTGTCTAGTTTTTCTTTTTCTTGTTTATTCATTTTTTAACCACCTCTTTAACGAAGAAAGTTTATAATTAAGTAGTTTAATTTACCAACGTTCTTCGTTAATAAATATATCTTTTTTAGGTTTATGCTTTTCTGGGTGAAGCTTATTGTGACAAGACTTACAAACAGCAATTAAATTTCTATATTGTTTACCTTGATATGTATAATACTTCGATAGTGCTAAGCTTGGATGCTTTCTAACATGTTGTACATGATGTACTGTATCAGCTTTAGTTATCTTTCCAAGCTTCTTACACTCTTGACATTCGTAATGTTGCTCTCTTAATACTTCTTCCTTTAGATACCTAAACTCTTTTGACTTATAGAACTTCCATAACTCTTTATCTTTTATCAATTCATTTATCCATTGTTCTAAGTTCTTTATCACTTTAGATATTACTCCCAACTATACTCTTTATGTTTATTATCTATAAACCTAATGTTCTTATAGCTAATCAAATCCAATGTACCATCTTCATATTCTACTAATCCTTTTATATCTTCCCTAATCTTTATGCTTGCTTCTACCCCATCCGATTCTATATATTGTTCATCTGATTCTATATATTTATTATGGAACAATGCTTTTCTATTATTAACTATGCATGGTCTTAATTCTATTTCAATAGTTATATTCATTGTCTTTCCTCCTAAATAATAAAGGACCTCATTAATTATAATAAGATCCTTTATATATCATATATTATTGTAATTGTTCTAGACTCTCTTTTACTTGTTTTATATTTGCTTTTATAGAGTCATCTTCTTTTGTTTCAGCTTCTCTATAAACATACTTAACCATTTGCACTGCATTCATTCCTAAAGAGTTAACTTCTCTAGCGGTTTTATATCCGTTACTATCTTCTTGTCCTGATGTTTTAAACATTTCCATTTTATCTTTTCCATACTGTTCTAGAAAGCTACCTTTTGTCATTATATCTTCCATGTTGTCATTACTATCAAACTGGCTTTTGTTATCTACATATTCACCAATATCTTTTATATATTGTACTCCTAAGTCAGTTAGTTTATCCTCATCATTCTTTACAGCTTCATAATCATTTTTACCTTTCGTTATAAAGTAATCAACCTTTTCTGAACCTGTCATATCTTCTAGGTTAACCTTACTGCTTTCCTCTGATGTTGTTCCACTACAAGCAACACATCCAATAGATATCATACATACTAATAATACTGCTAATAATCTTTTTATATTTCTCATAAACTCACTCCTTTAATTGTTATTAATTAAAGAGTATCTGCTTGTCTTATCTTTTGCAACATTTATTTTAATTCTAATAATAAGTTTATTAATTTTTTTTTATATTTTTCATCTTTAACTATTCTTAATAAACATTCTATCTCCCATTGTCTTGGTGTGTTAGGTGTCTTCTTTCTTACAGCTAAATCTATTATACTTTTAGCTTTGTTATAGTTATGTACATGTGTATGTCCGTTTTCAAATTTCTTGTTTGTATTATGTACAACAAATCCGTCACTACATCTATAAATTGAATACTCTTTTCTTTGAAATATTTTTCTACTCATTTAGATCAACTCTTTCTTTGCACAACAAAAGGAGCCCATGAAGGGCTCTTTTCCAAATTGAGTATGAGATTAAAATCTGTTTCTGTTGTTGTATGATAGTAATTACAATTAGCAAGTTGTAGGATTCGAACCTACATCGTTGGGGGCGATTTCCATTACTTGCACGTTGCTGAGGTTTTACCCCCAGCCATTTCCTGTCATAACTAAGCTGTTAATTATATACTTAATACTTAGGGAGGACACAAGTCTGTGCCAAGAAAAAACCAATGTTTTAAAAAAACTGTAGCAATTATACTAGTCAAAACTGTAGCAATTATACTAGTCAAATAGGTTACCAGGCTATCTGACATTCAATAAGAGTTCGTAAAGAAAACAACCTTTATATTTTCCTATAATACAAATATACTATAGTTTTCTGTCCAAAAAAGGAACTTTTACGGAAATTATGAGGTAACTTTACGGAACTTTTACGGAAATCATATAAGTGATTTTATTTTATTTATTATATCGTTTCTCATAACTCTACATTTTTTATCTGAGTAACCTATTTCTTCCCCTACATCTAACCAGCTTGGTGCTTTTTTTCTGTTTGAAAAATATCTAAAGCTAACAAGTCTTTTCTCTTCTTCTTTTAGCAGCTCCAATGCATTTTCTATTTTTCTAATTTGTCTCTCTTTTTTATGTATCTTATTTTCTATTTCTATTATCTGTCTCTCTTTTGCAAGTACTTCATTTTCAACTGTATTGCTTATGTTATTTGTTTGTCCTGTTCTTTCGTCAGCATAGCTAATAGCTTTGCATCCCTTATAATCTATCTCTAAATATTCTAAATCTATTTTTAGACTGTTTAACTCTATTTTCATAGAATTATAATTGTATAACTTACCTTCTGCATCTGAAAATGTTTTATCTTTTTCTATTGTTTTACTAGCCATGCTCCCACACTCCTGTTATAATATTATTAAGAGATTTGTCGGAATGTGAAAGCATTCCTTTTTTTATGTCAATTATTTGTAAAACACTTGCATAATTTCACTATCGTCACCTTTTATTAATATTTTTAATTTTTCTTCTAAATTTTCAAATGTTTCTTGTATTTTGTCTTCTCTTTCTCTGAATGTGCATTTAGCATAATATTTTTTACATTCTTCGCATCTTGGTGATTCACATAATTCATGTTGCATTAAATTCATACTTTTAAGTTTTTCGTCTTTTAATCTACTAAATAAATCTTCCATTATTCTTCCTCCAATAAGTTTTTATTCTCGTATATATTTCCTATCACTTTATTCTCAACAGTCCCAAATCTAGGTATAAGTCTGTAATAACTATCTTTTCCATCTTGTATATACCAACAACCTTTAATCATGGTTACTACTCCTACGATATGATTTAAAGCTCTAGTTGTTTCTACTATATCTCCTTCATATATTTCTTTACCTTCATAGTCTTTTATACCTGTGTATTCTCCTACACTTTTTCTCTTTATTTCATATGACGGTCCAAAGTTTTCTTTTATTACTAATATTGTATGAAATGTTGCTAGAAATCCATAAACCCAAATATAATCATTTTTTACACCCTTTGTTAATCCTCTAAACTTAATTTCTCTCATAATCTTCCTCCTTCAAATATCTTTCTACATCCTGTATTGCACATTCTATTGCTTGCATTGGCTCTAACTTATATACAATCATATAAATTTTAGCTATATGTACAATTTCATTCACTCTGCTTAATAGCAAAGCTTATCACCCCCTTTTTAGTACTTGTAATTCTTCAAGTTTCTTACAATCAACATACTTGCATTTATCTTTGCAGTTATGTTTTATAATTGTTCCTTCTCCATATGCTCCTACTATTTGTGGTCCTAAATAGTTGCTGCAGTATTTATTGCCAGTTTCTTTTTTAAAGTATTTACATTTCATCTTTATCACCTAATTTTCTGTATTGCTCTGCCATATACTTACCCCCTATTTTCCAGTTTTTTTGCGATTCTGTTTTGTTTATATGCTATCCACTTTTGTACTTCTAAAGTATCAATATCATATAATTCTTTAAGCCATTCAATTCCTATTAGTACATCAGCTATTTCCTCTGCCATGTTGTCAGCATCCAATTTGCCTCGTTTTGCTTTGCTTATTGCTTGAATTAATTCTGCACATTCTTCCATTGCGATAGTTGTAAATAATTCCTCATTTTCTGATGCCTTCATGAAGTATTTTATTGTATTTTCTTCTTTATTCATGCTTTCCTCCTAATACTTAACTCCTATATAATCCAATATTTCACCTAACTTTAATTTGTTAATGCAGTAATCATATTGTTTTTTATGTGTTTTCTTCATTCTTTCAAATCTGTTAGGTGATTTTTCTAGATGAGAGCCTAGCATGCAAAACATGCATCCAATTCTATGTTCTCCTGTAAGCTCTAGTTCGGAGTAATTTTTATTATCTATTGTTATTTGCCCTTCTATTTGCCCTTTTTCTTTGATTTCTCCATATATAGAGCAAATTTTTAAGTTATTTTGTTTTATATATTGCAAAATATCCTGTTCCGTCCAAAATCCTAATGGTTTACAAACTCCTTTTTTAAAGTTATTACAGCCTGTTTTTAAATACGCCTCTTGTCTTATTCCTCCTTCGTCAGCTAGTATTCCTGTTATCGGTTTTTTACCAGTTATTCTTTCAAACTCCTTAAAAGGTTTCTTTTTTAATTCATCGCAACATTGATCACTTATTTTAAAAGGTGCATCTAATAAGAATTGCCATTTACCTTTATTGAATTTACTTCCTTTTTCTAACCCTTTTATCTGTCTAACTCTTAAAGTGTCTTTGCTTTCTTCTATATTTTTTCTTGCTAGTCTAACTGTATTAGAAACACTTTTCGAAATAACTGGATAACCATATTCGGATATAACTTGTTTAAAAGTCTTTTTAGGTTTTAAAATTGTTACGTTATCAAATTCTTTTACAAATTTAACTATTTCAGGATATTCTAATCCTGTATTGCAAAACACTGCTTCTATATCAGGATACATACTTCTGACAATATCTAATAAAACTGTACTATCTTTTCCACCACTAAAACTTATATAAATTTCTCCGTTATAATGATCATAAAATTCTTTTATTCTTTGTTTTGTCTTTTCTACTTTTATCCATAAAGGATAATTTTGCATTAATTTAAGCTCATTTATATTCATCAATACCACCTATATCCCTAAATATCTCTTAATGATCTGTATAGCTTCTTCTGAGCCATTACATCTAACAGCTTTATATCCGTAACTATTTAGTTTTTCTAGCCATTCCTTTTGTTTTTTTGTCATGCTCTTTGTTTTATCTGCTTTTAATTCTATGAATAATCCTGCATATTTTTTATTAGGTACTAATAGTCCTAAATCTGGAAATCCTTTCGCCATACCCATTCTTTTTAATTCTGCTCCGTATCTAGCTGATCTCTTGCTTTCATTTGGGCAATGAAATATCATTTTAAGTTCTGGATATCTTCCTTCTTGCCATTTTGCCCATTGTATTAGGGCCTTTTGTTCTTCTGCTTCTGTTACTTTAGATTTTACAGGATTGCCTTTGTCAGCTCTTTTAATTCCTTTACAAGCTGTTAGATCTGTGTATCCTTCTTTGTTTTTATTTGATGTATATCTCTCCATATTCCCTCCTATTTTGCTGTTCTATATGGTGCTAACATTGTTACTAATTTATGTACTAATATTTCTTTGTCTTTTGTTATTTTCGCCTCACTGTTTATCGCTGGTCCTCTTTTTTTCCATGCATGATATTCTTCTCTACAAGTATCACTGCAAAATCTTTGATTTGCTCTATTGCTTGTATATTCTTTGCCGCAATACTCACATATTTTTTTATTAGCATTTTTTATAAAATTTATTTCCCATTCCTTTTTATACGGAACGCTTTGTCTTATAGCTGATGCTACAGCTCCAGCGTATATTTTCTTGCCATATACACCTGTAAGATACTTCGCTACTGCATTTTGGCCTGTAAATTCTAATACTTCTCCAGTTTTTATATTTTTCACTTCGATTATATTTTTTTCCATTACTATTCACCCCTTTTCTTTACTTTTTTTGTTTCTAGTTCTTTTAAGTAGGCAGCTAGTTCTTCAGGACTTAGTTTGTATTCTTTTACTTTGCTGCATTTTTTCTCGCTTTCGTAATTGCCTTTTAAAATAATCTCTCCTGGTTGAAAATAGTAAACTCCACCTTGATTATCTCTAGTTTTAACTTGCTTTACATTCAGATTTCTCACTGATGATTTTTCTTTTCTAGTGCATCCACATGATTTTGTGTTTCCAGATTTCAAGTTATATTCTCTGACGGATACTGTATTTCCGCAGCTACACTTACATATCCATTTTCTTCTACCACTTGATTCTTGATCTAATTCTATTACTGTAAGTTTGCCAAATACTTGTTCAGTTAGGTCTGGATTTTCTCTAACAAGTCCCATTTCTTTTACATATTTTTTTATAGTATTTTTATTTCTATTTAACTCATAAGAGATGTTTAGTATGCTTAATCCTTTATTGTATAATCTCTTTATCTTTTTTCGTTCTAAGTCTGATAGTCTTGTTGCCATAATTAACCCCCTTTCTAGAGGCTTGTTTAAGCCCCTGTAGTTACTTTATAGTTTTTATATGCTCCAATAAACGTCCTTGAACTTCTGCAATAGTTTTTATTTCCTCATAAGTGCTATTTTTCTTGCATTTTTCTAATTCTAAAACAATTAGTAATTCTATTTCCTTTGGTGTTTTGCCATAAAATCCTAACTCTTTTATAAGTTTTATGGTTTTTTCGTTGTAATTTTTATACAGTTCCATCTCCGCACCCCCTATTTATTTCCTATAGGATAATACATTAATTCCTTTCCGCAGAACAGATAATATCTAGACCCTTTATCTCCATCTCGATTCTTATCCAAAATGACTTCAACTAATGTATAGCCTTTTTCTTTTTTATCCCTCATGCTTTCGATAAATTCTTCTAGTCTAGTACCTTCATTAAAACCTGTTCTTTTCCATGCTTGTTCTAATTCCTTCTCTTCTGTAACTTCATGTATGTAAACCACTTGATTACTATCTTGGTATATTGCCCTTGATTCTCTACAATAAGTTTCTCCATGCGGTCTATAATTTCCAGTACCTTTATCCGCTAACTGTGTTAGTTGTATTACTATCATGTTGAAATCTAATGTTATATTCTTTAATTCCCTCGACAATTCCGCTACCTGTCGTTCTCTAGAGGTTTTTGCATCTGTTGGAGTTAATAGTTGTACATAATCTACTATCAGTACGTCTGGCTTATACATTCTTAGTGCCTTTTTAATTTGTGCTATCGTGCTTATACTATCGTCTATTCTCAACTTATCTGTATTCAAACTTTCCATAGTCTCTATTATTTTCTTGGTTTTGTCTGAGGATAACTCTCCACTACGATATTCTTGTCTTGTTATTCCCGCGTAACTTAGTAAAATTCTCTCTGCTACTTGCTCCTTGCTCATTTCTCTACTAACTATTAGGACTTTTTTGCCCTGTTTTAACATATTAATAGCCATTCTTAAGCTCATAGCGCTTTTACCAACTCCACTTTTAGCTCCTATAGTAAGTAATTCTTTTTTAGCTAGGCCACCTTCTGTTAGCTTGTCCACTATTTTTATTCCAGTTAATACACGTTCTATCTTTTCCCCTAACTTGTCAAACATATTTGCTATTATAGAACTTAATGCATTATCTTCATCTACTTCTTTATTTACCTTTGTGCCAGTTTCAAAAGTGTTAATGCAAGTATTTATATTTCTCCCTGTTTGAATCCCTTCTATAAGGCTTTTAGCAAGTTCTATCGTGTCTCTTTTTTGTTTCATTTCTTTTATTTCACCAATATAAAACTCTATATTACTTGCTGTTGTAGCATATTGGTTTAAATTCGTTATATACATCATTTCAACTGTATTATCTATTTGTTCTATCTTATTTACTAAACTTATTAGATCAATCGGTGATTTTTCTTTATCCAGTAGCTTCATTGCTTTATAAATAACTCTGTTATATTCGAAATAAAAAGTTTCTTCCGATAAATCCTGTATTACTTCAAATAAGTTAGGTTCTAACAATACCATCCCGAGAACTATTCTTTCATATTCTAAATTGTATAAATAATTGTTCATAAATCCTCCTATTCCCCAGGTCCATTTATCAAGTCTAGCAAGTCTAATGATGATTCGATTTTTGTAGTTGGTTGAACTGATTCACTTGGTTGGTAGTTTTCATCTAAATAATCTATATAAGCTCCATTAAAAAATGTGCTTCCATGTTTTATATATTGCTTGTCTGTATTTTCTTTTTCTTTAGCATATCTTTTTACTGCTCTTTCTAATTCTTCTACACTTATCTTTTCTTTTGTAAGTATTCTTTTGATGTACTTATAAGCTTTAGCTTTATCTTTCTTATTAGGATATAATTTCCATATATTGTCTATAACATCTAAAGAAATAACAGCATTATTATTTGTATTATTAATATATGTATTATTATCCTTAACCTTTTCTTCCATAGGGGTATGGAACTTTTCTTCCATAGGGTATGGAACTTTTGGTGAAGGGGTATGGAACTTTTCTTCCATAGGTTTACTTATATACAACCTTCTTTCTTCTATACTTTTGTTTCCTTCTTTATATATGATTTGTGATTTTATATATCCCTTTTGTATTAGCTGGTTTATCCATTTTGAAATAGATTTCTTAGATACCTTATATAACTCTGCAAAGTAATTATTACTAGCCCAGCAATAACCTTTTTCATTACATAAAGCAGTTATTTCCCCATATAGTAGCTTTGCATTAGGAGTTAAATCATTATCATATCTTACATTAGCTGGAATTATCGCATAATAAGATTTTTGTAATTCATTCATTATCTGCTCCCCCCTTTTATAAAATGTCAAATTTCGTATCTTTATAGTTATATTATACTATTTTTGTCTTACATTGTAAATACTTGTCTTGCAAAATAATATAATGATATTGCTTTATCTTACTTAAATATGTTAAAATGTAAATAAAAAATAAAGGTGGTGTGTTATGACAACTAAACAATTTACATTTAGAATGCCAAATGATTTAAGAGAAAAACTAGAGCAAATAGCAATTAAAGAAGATAGATCTTTATCGAATCTAATAATTAAAATTTTAAAAGATTATGTTAAAGTTAGCTCGGAGAAAGGAGAATAAACTCCTTTCTTTTTTTATTACTCCCCAACCTAGCTACATATCCATTACTTGCTGTCCTTCTATTTGTCCGCTATCTTCTTCTATAGGTTCTTCTGTGTACTCTACATCTTGTACTTTGTCTTGAATTGGTTCATATTTTGATAATAAATCTATTAATTCATCGACTTCTTCGAATTTAAGTTCTTTTAGGCTATATCCATTACTTTCACAGAATTTTTCAAGTTCTACGGTATTTTTTAAATCTCCGTAATCAAATAGTCCTTTTTGTGCTGCTAATGCCATTATTTGATTTTTTTGTTGTGTTGATGCCATTCCTGGTTTTATTTCTCTCTCAGAAAGTCGTCCTTCATATCCCATTTCTTCTTGTTGGTATAATCCTTGAAGTTCGTCTGGAAAAGATTCACGTAAACATTGACTTTGAGCTACCTTTCGAATCATAGTACATGGTTTTTCGCTCCACATTTTATTAGGTGTACCATTCTTTGTTTTTTGTATATATTCTTCTAAACTAGCTGTGTGATGCATTGGAAATTCTCTATCACTTCTAGATACTTCACACCAACCGCCAACAAGTGTTTCATCTGGAAGTTTAATTGTTCCTTCTCGTTCTATTATGTTTCTGTCTTTATCTACTACAACAATTCCAGCTTTCATATATCTAAATACTCCAGATGCATAAGCTTTTTTAATAAATACATCTTTTCCGACTATGATATTAGCTGCTTGATCTCCATATTTAACAAGATATGCATCTCTTATAAATGGATTTAATTTTTGAGCTTTACATAATTCTAAAAACATTAAAATTTCTTGTTGTGTAGCTCTTGGACATATATAATTTTTAACTGTTTCAGCATTTAGAACTTGTCCTCCTTCAAGAGTAAAACTTGCTAAATCTAATGCATTTGTTTTTTGTACTGCTTTAGTCATGTTATTCACCTTCCTTTTCTAATTCTTCTATATTAAGTCGTAAAGCATATAATAAACTGCTTTCGTAACTATCATGTTTTCTATTTCCTATTTGTTTTAATGTGTCTTTATAGTGTTCTTTAAATATATCTAATGTCATAAACTTTCTGTTTCTTAGAGCAAATTCAGCTCCTTCTATAAATCCTAGTCTGCCTAAATCATCTGAACTTCTAGAAAGTCTAACTAGGAATAATCTTTGTTCTAGTGTTTTTATATCTGAGTTTTTTACTCCCTCAGATTGTAATTTTAACTTCATATTATCTCCCTCTTATGGTATAATTTAAGTATCTTATATTACATATAGTGTTTGATTTATAGCTATCTAGATTTGGTACCCCTAGATAGCTTATTTTGTTATGCGATAAAATCTAGGTATGCATGATCTAAGATGTCGTATAATTTTTCTGATTGTCGTTTATAAGTTTTGTATGCTTGATTGATAATAGCTTCTTTTTCTTCTGTCGATATGTCAGTTCTTCCTGAGTTGTCTAAGAATATTTTGTAGTATGCTAAGTAGTTTTTCTTGTCTTGAGCTTCAACAAGCTCTTTTACATCTTCATAGATTTGTTTTTTACTCTTCATTTGTTATTCCCCCTTATCTCCAGTTACATTTTGAGTTCATTAACTCTATAAGTTGCTTTACAGTCATGTTTGGATATTTATTTGCTAAGTAGTTTAGAACTTCTGGTGTACATTTCATCTAACCACCTCCTTTATACAGCTTTCATATTTCTTCTTTTGCATTCCCCTAGTTGATAAAATATTTCTTCGTCTTTTCTGTCTTTAAATAACTTGTTGCATACGTTGTAGACCGCTTCTAAGTTCTCTCTAGAAGGTGTTAATGGACTTTTTACAGTTATCTTAACCCCTCCATTTTGATATATTTTTTCTTTCATATTGCACCCCCTAATAAAATATGTTGCCTAAAATTTGTCCTATTCGTGGATGCTTCTCCACCAAGCTCCAAATACGAAGCCTAAGCTAAATATGATACTTACTATTATGTATTTTGCTAACATGATGCCTCCTATCTGCTATAATCAACTACTGTGTTATTGCCTTGTTTTCTAAGTAGTGCAAACTTGTTTTGTAACACGTGGAACATTTTAATCTCTTGTTGAAAAGGAGTTATAATGCTCCATTCTTCTCTAAAACCTCTAGCTCTTAGTATGTCACTTACTGCTTCTACTTCTCTTTTAAAAAAATGTTCTGTCTTTATGTAAGTTGCCATGTTAGTTACCTCCATTACTCCCAACCTTTTTCTGTATTTTGTACATAGTATATAAACTCTTCTAAAAAAGTTTGTTCAAAATATTTTTCAAATTTATTTGTAAACTCCCAAACGATTTTACCTCTTTCGTCAGCAGGCTTTGTAAGTGATAACCCTTTATTTGCAAATTCTGTTAAAAATTTTTCTGTTGGTTGTCTGTGGTAATTTCTTTCTAATCTTCCTATAACAACTCCGTTTACGATAAATGAGCCACGTCTTGGAAATTGTTCTTTTGTGAAATATCCTTTATAAACTAAGAAGTTAGTTATATTTATACTTTCTATTTTGAATCCTGCCATTTGACTAAGTTTATCTGCCAACTCTGTTAGAGTTATCCTTCTGCCTTCTCCGTCTATTTCTTTCGCTAATGTTTTGTTAAATTCTATTGCTAATTTTTGAGTTGTAACATTTATCAAATACTGTGCATTTTCATCTTGTTGTGAGTGTTTTAATTCTAGCCATGCTTTATCTTCTTGTGATATTTGTGATTGTATTAGTTTATATTTTTCTTCTACTCTTATGAAATATTGTCTGTATTGTTTACCTTTGGCATTTCTTTGTAACATTGCTATTTCTTTAGCCATATCTAATTTAAGTATATAATCATCAAGTTCTCTAACAGCACCATTATTTACAACTGTGGAACTTTTCACACTTGTATAATCTACATCTTCTTCAAAACCATATGCTAACATTCTTTCAAACCATCTTGAAAATCTATCTGTTATTTCCAATCCTTCATGTAAATCTCTACCATATACAACTTTTGCTCCTTTTTCAGTTTGATATACTGGTATAAATCCTAACTCACTTTCTAAAACTTTTAAGTTGTTATTTACTGTTTGTTTTCCTTTTTCTTGTTCTACTTTTACTTTTGCCTTTTGTTGGTATTTTTCAACGTGGTAGCTATTTCTACAAGCTGCACTACAATATTTTTTATTTTCTCTGTTTGTTTCAAATTCTTTTCTACAGTATTCACATACTTTTTTGTATTTCTTTGTTGGTTTTACTGTTTTATTTGTAAAATTTATTCCTTCCACTATTTTGTTTATTTCTTTTGTGTATTCCATACATTTCATCTCCTTTGATTATAAATTACTGCATACTTTTCTTGCTTGAGTATCCTTTATGTGGACTTCGTGACTAAAAAAAAGTTCTTCTATGCTGACGTCAAATAAATCAGCCATCGTCTTAGCTTCGGTTAATGTTATTTTTCTTCTTCCTGTTTCTTTATTTGCGTAACTTGTTTTAGTTACTCCTAATACTTTTGCTAAATCTTCTTGAGTGTAACCATATACATTTCTGTATATTTTTAAATTCGTCAAGTTCATTTTTGCACCTCCTTGATTTAATTTATACTTTCATTATATATACGTTACGTGTACTTGTCAATAGTTTTTCTAAAAAAGTTTTCATGCTGTTATATTTTCTTGAAATAACAATTATTCGTTCGATTAAATATGTTATAATTACTTTATAATTTAGAGGGAATAGTATTCAAAAAGTAGAATATTATATATAGAGGGAAATGAGTGAGAAAGAAGGAAAAACATGATGAAAACACAAGGAGATATACTAAGAGAATTGCGACTGGAAAAAGATATTACGCAAGAAGATTTGGGGAAAGTTTTGAATGTAAGTAAACAAACTGTAAACAACTGGGAGAATAATAGAAGAAAATGTGATTCAGATACTTTGTTTAAGTTAGCAAAATTTTTCGGTGTTACAGTTGATTATTTGTTAGGGATTAATGAAAATAAAAAACCTATTGAAGATCTAACAGAAAAGCAAAAGCAAGCACTTCAGCTGGCAGACCAATTATCTGATGAAGAATTTAACAATATAATAAGGCTTGTAATAAGCATGAAAAGAGGGACTTAATTCTAAGTCCCTCTTTTTTACACAGATTTATTTTTTTCTACTTGTTTTTGCATTTTTTTTATTATATCTTCTAATATTTCATCGTCTACTAATAATATTTCTTCTTTTCTTTCTAATAATACACTCTTTTCTTCCAAATAGATTCCCCCTTAATACAAACAAATGTTCTATTTTATTCTTTATATATATTATACACCAAGTCATAAGTTATATATATTATTTTTTTGAAATATTTATAATATTATTATACTACTAAACATTAAGTCAAAAGAGGTATTTTGATATATTTTACATGTATATAGGGAAAAATTATTTTTTTATCAAAAAATGTTGGAAAGTAATGCTATAAATATAGCTTTCTGCTACAATTTAAGAAAAAACAAAGGGGAGTTTATAAGTTATGAAGAAAATATTAAGTATCATTTTAAGTACTATGTTATGTTTAAGTTTTGTAGGTTGCAGCAATAATAATACTACTGTTAAATCGTCTTCTCAACAAGAATCTAGTAATCAAAGTAAAAAAGATGATAGTGATGATAGTAAGGTTAGTTTTTCATTAAGTGACGGAACTTTTAAAGTTGGAAAAGATTTAGATCCAGGAATTTATGTTCTAGTTAAACAAGATGGTGAATTTATGGGAAGCTTTGATATCACAACGGACACTACAGGCGATGTTGAATCTTCTGTTGACTCAAATGCATTTGAAAACTTTTCTTACATAGAAGTAAAAGATGGTCAGTATTTACAGTTAAATAAATGTGATTTATATAAAGTTGACGAAATAAAAGATAAAGCTTTGGATTTTTCTAATCTTGATGAACTTACAAACGGTATGTATATAGTAGGTGAAGATATACAACCTGGAGAACACAAATTAGAAGCTATAGATAGTGATTCAGACGGATGGTTTTGCTTATATAATAATTTAGGGGATGGCTATAAGAATGCTCCAGATTTACAAACAGCTGACTATTTTTCAGGAAGTAAATTAATAACATTAAAAGAAGGGCAATATTTGAAATTAGATAGTAATACAAAAGTTATAAAATAGAAATAATATAGATAAACATCAGGGCAGTTTTACCAGCTGCTCTTTTTTAAGGAGGAAATAAGATGTATGCAATGTATTTAAGGAAAAGCCGTGCTGATGATAAGGATATTCCACTGGAAAAGGTCCTAAAAAATCATTACAATATGCTAACGGAATTAGCTGACAAGTTAAAAATACAGATAGAAGAAGAAAATGTATTTCGAGAAATAGAAACTGGAGATAGTATTTCTATCCGTCCAAAGATGCAGGACCTACTAGAAAAAGTGTCCGAGGGATTATATGAAGGTGTTTTTTGCACAGAATTATCAAGGTTATGTAGAGGTAGTAAGATAGACCAAGAAATTGTATCTAGTACCTTTACTGCTGCGGAATGTAAAATAATTACACCAAGTAAGACTTATGACCTTGCAAATAATGAGTTTGATGAAGAAATGGTTGACTTCGGACTGTTCATGTCTAGAAGGGAATATAAAACTATCACGAAACGTATGCAACGAGGTCGTGAGCAATCCGTAAAACAAGGTAAATACATAGGTTCTATTCTTCCTTATGGCTATAACAAGGAGAAATTAGAGGGAGAAAATGGCTTTAAATTAGTTATTAATGAAGAAGAAGCACATATAGTCAGATTAATATTTAAATGGTTTCTGGAAGATAATATTGGTGCTAGCATAATAGCGAAAAGGCTTAATCAAGGAGGCTATCCTACTAGAAGTGGTCGTGTATGGAGCTATAGTTCAGTAAAAAATATATTAACAAGCAATGTAGTAGCTGGATATCTTAAACATGGAGAAAGAAAATATAAGAAATATATAGATACAAAAGGCAATGTAAAAAAATCTAGACCAGTAAATGCTGCTGTTGAATATTATAAAGGATTGCATGAGGCTATTATACCTTTGCACGAATTTGAAAAGGTACAAGATATATTAAATTCTAGAAAACAACATAAGTCTAACTTTGATTTGCCACTTAGCAATCCACTTGCTGGACTAATAAAATGTAGTGAATGTAATAGAATTATGGTAAAAAGGAGATGCGCTCAAGGTGATTTCTTGTATTGTTCTACTACTGGATGTAAAAATATAGGCTCTTATCTAAATAGAGTTGAAGAACATATTTTACAGGCGTTATCAAATACATTATCTGATTATGAATATTATGTAGATAATTATGAGCAAGAAATGATAAAAGAAAAAAGAAATGTAGACAATGATCTAAAAAGAATTGAAAAAGAAATTGAAAAACTAAATAAGCAATTTGAAAAATGCTGTACATTCTTAGAACAAGATGTATATACTATAGAAATATTCAAGGATAGGACCAGTAAAATAAAGGATAAGATTCGAATACTAGAAGAAAATAAAAAAGTATTAGAAAAAGAATTTGGCGACGATAAAGTTATAAAAATAAAAAAACTAATACCTGAGCTAGAAAATGTATTAAAAAATTATAATACCCTTAGTATAGAAGGCAAAAACGAATTGCTAAAAAGCATTATAAAAGAGGCTATATATTCTAAAAAGAAAAAGTGTAAAAAAGGCAGCAATGAGGATTACTTTGAGTTAGAAATTACACTAAATATATAATTATTATGTATAGCATTGATGTGCATATGAATTAGCTCGTTAATGCTATACATAAAATAAGCTAGAGAATATAATTTCCCTAGCTATTTTTTATTTATTATTTCCCTACATCATTATTAATATAGCACTTGCTACTCCAATTCCTAAGTATGCAATACGCCCTGTTATCTCCAGCATTATTTTTTTCATAGTCATTACCTCCTTCGTTAGGATTATTAGCTGTATCTGGAATATTTATACAAATTTTAGAAAAAATTTTTCAAATTCGCTTGACTATTGGTTACCAATAGTATATTATATAAGTATAATAAATAATAAGAAAGGGGTAAGGAAGATGAAAAGAAATTTAATGAAAGAAGCTCATAAAATGACAAAGGAAATAAAAGAACAATATCCAGAAGTAGATTATCAAGCTCAATTAGGTTTATGTTTATCTTTCTTAGCTCAAGAAGGGGAACAAGAAATGAAAATAGAAGGAAAAAGTGAAAAACAAATAAAATATGCTGAAAATTGTAGAGAAAGCAGAATAGCACAATTTGAAAGAAAAATAGAAAGATTAGGAGCAAGTGAAGGAAGTAAAACGAATTACGAAATAAGAAAAACTAATGAAGAATTAGAACTTACAAAAGTTGAAGCATTACAAATAGGCATAAATGTATTAAAAAACATGACAAAAGCTTGGGAAATAATCAATGCTTGTGAATGTGATATAGAAATATTAATATACCACTACGGTCAACATAGATAGGAGGAAGATATATGGAACAAAGAAATTTGAAAGTAAGTTGTTGTAAAGCTGGAGGCAATGCAAGTAAAAATGCATTGTCTTACAAGTTAACTCTTCCAGTAGCATGGATTAAAGAAATGGGTATTGATTCAGAAAATAGAGAAATAACAGCTACTTTTGAAAATAATAAAATAATAATAGAGAAGGGGAAAAGAAATGAATAAATGGTACAGACTAGGTCAAGAGTTTAACAAAAAATTCACTAAGGAACAATTTTTCGAAATTCTAAGAAATAATAATTATACTAATGCACTTGGTTGTATAGGAAAGGACTTCAAAGAAAAAGATTATAAAAAACTTTGCAAGATTGTAGATCTTCCAGAAGAAACAGAAGAGATACATTATAGTTATGGAGAAAGAAAATATTATTTCTACCAAGGATATGACAAAAGAAGCGTAGAAAAATAACAATAGAAAAGAAATAATAAATAGCTAGAGGGCTAACACCTTCTAGCTATTTTTATGGCCAGAGCTCCTATGTCTCTAAATTTTTACAAGGCTCATACGTCCTTAATATATTATAATATTATTTTTCAAACACTTCTACATATTTTGGTGATGTTGTTATATATACTCCTGATTTTAGTTTATACATATCTGTTCCAGTTCTTTTAACTTTTTCTGTAATTGTATAAGCTCCACCAGCAGTAACTTTACCTATTACATTAGCAGCATCAAAATCTGGTTTGCTATGTATGTTTATATCTTTTAATATTCTAACGTACTTAGTTTTAGTAGCTTCCTTTTCTTTAGAATTTAATTGATCTAAAAACCAATTCCAAGTTAAACCAGAATACTTTTTAGTTATCATATAAGAAGGACATATTTTTCTAGTCCAATCATAATGTCTTTTTACTTTTTTTACTGTTGTTATTTCTGATTTTAATATTTTTACAAGTTCTGCAGCATTTAAATATGCTTGTTTTTGCAATTCTCTATTATTTTCATATTGGCATATCTCTATTCCTATTGATGTTGCATTACCTTCTTTGCATCCAGCATGCCAGCAAGTTCTGTATAAATTTACAATTTGTCTTACTGTATAAGCATCTACACAAAGTTGAAAACTAGCTTGAGGTTTTCTGTTTAAATCATTTTGGCCATTTTTAACACTTAAATAAAATTGTGTAGCTGGTATATCTGGGCAATCTGTCTCATGTATTGTTATGCTAGCTGGTGTAAAAGCTTCGTATGGTACCATATGTCCCTTTTTTAGTAAATTCGTAGATATTACTTTAGCTTTTCCTATAGTCATTCCATTTTTTAATACACCATTTTCTATATATTTAGTCATATTATCAAATCCTTTCTGAAAATAAAAGATGCTTAAAAAATCGACCTTCCTATCCACTTCCTAAGCACCTTACAGTCACCTTATAAAGTATTCATATCTATTTTTCTATCAAGTTCTTAAAAGCTTGATGTAAGCCTACAGAAGCAAGTCCTGAAAATAATCCACCAAGTATAACTTCTGGACTTACATATCCAGCTATCCATATGTTTAAAGCGCATCCTAAAAGTGCCATGATGCAAGGTATGTATTTATTTTCTATAAAACTAAAACTTGTTTTTATAACATATCCTACACATACACAAATACCTACTACTACTAAAACTAAATAGCTGCCTAATAAATTTAAATCAAACATAACTACCTCCTATTTAATTAAATAAATTATTTTGTATTGCATAAAAGAAAAAACTAACCAATGCTGTTATAATTGCATAAGTTAGTTTATTTAAGTTACTTGCTAATTTGTCTATAGTGCTACATAAATTATCTAATTTTACTGTCATTTCAGACTGTGTATTTTCTAGTTTGTCTATTCTTTCAGAATGTCTTTGCAGCCTTTCATCGTGTCTCTTTAGTGTGTCTTTTAACCATTCATCATTCATGCAAAATTCCTTTCTTATATAAAAAAGAACTGTACCGCTACAGTCCTTTTAAAAATAGATTTAGTTTTTTTAATTATATATAGTTTTTATTCTTGTATTCTCACATTTTACATCTTTTTCACCCCCCTTACAGTTATTATACTATAAGTTGGTTTAAATACCATTTTTAACTGCTCTATGATCTTATTTATTTAACTTTATTTTTATCAGTTGTAATACTTCTACAATAAGGACAAAATTCTTTAATTTTTATTCCTTCATCTTCATATTGTTTATTTTTCATTTCTAACAGTTTATAATAAGCATCATTTTTAAGTGTTAGCTTTCCACATTTTTCACACCTTTGTGTCTCCATTTTATCACCTTCTTTCTAAAAAATAAGTTCGCAATATTTTTAAATTGCGAACTTACACTAAAGGTTCTCCGTATCCATCATACCCATCTTGTTTTAATATTTCTAAAGTTGTTTCTTTATATTTTTTAGGTACTTGGTCTATAGTTTTTATTTTCTTTTCTATTAAATTTGCATATATTCTAGCCATTATTGTAAACCTCCTTCTTGTAAAGATAAAATCATTTCAGTTAATTCTGCTAATGCCTCTTCATGTTCTGTGTCAACTTGTTTTAATTGTTGTATTTTTTCTTCAGTAGTTAACTCTTGTTCTACTAAATCCATTTGTTTTACTGCATAAACTATTGTTATTGTTGTATCTTGTTCTGTATAACCAGTTATAACAAGATACTCAGTTTCTGCGTCGTATGTAGGTTGTTGGTCTATAACTTCTTTAAACCCATATCTAGTCATTAAAGCTATAGATTTGTTAAACCCTACTATTGTTCTCCCATCATTTAATTTGTAATTTTGTGGAGCATATTCTAATACTCCATTATTTAATTTTGCATACATATTATTTTACCTCCTTAAATTTCATTTTTTGATAATGCGTAATTATAAAATTTTACATCAAATAATTGGACTACACTTGATATATCCATCTTCCAAGATTCTATATATAATTTTGTAAAATCGACATTTAAATTTGACTTACTCAAAACTAGTTGTTTGTTTACATAAATATTAATTGTATCTTTTTCATAAGTTATTGTAACAGTAACTTTTTCATCTATATTGAATGATTTTCTCGGTGTTTCAATCCAGCCAGCTACAGTTGATGTAACTACAGTTTGCACATTTAAATAGCATCTAACTAAACTACTGTCTTTAAATAACAATAAAGAGTCTGCTGCACTAGTTGCTAAAAATGTAAATTGAATAGTTCTGAAATCAATAGGTTTCGAATATGTTAAGCTTGAATTACTTAAATATCCATCTGTTTCACTTTTTAACTTTAAAACTAATTCTGAATTATCTATTTTATTTTTTAGCGAAATATCACCAATTTTAATTTCTGACATATCAAACCACGCTATTAATTTATTGTCTGATACAATGTTATTTATTAGTAATTTACTACTCATAAGCAATCACCCCACCTAACCATTCTGTTGTATAAGTAAAAATAAATTCATATGTTTTATTGGCAGATATTGTCGGAGTATTTCCATTTTGCCATTTACACGAAGGTAATATAAGTGTTAAATCTTTAGTAATATTAAAAAACAAGTGGAGTTCTAAAGGTCTACTGCCAGAAATTGAAGGCAATAAAATTTCTGTCCCGTCTACCATATTGCTAACAATTTGATTCTTTTTTTCAGTTAAAGTCAATGTTGTATTACTTATTGTTAACTCTTCCCATGTTTCAACAATTGCTCCACCAGTATCACCTTTTGGAATACCTAAATTTAATAAAGGATTTTCAGTTGTTCCAGTAATACTTGCAGTTGCATTACTTCCACTCTCAAGTGTAGTTACTGTTCCTATTTGTAAATTTGGAGTTGCACCAGTATCTCCATTGTCTCCTTTCCAATTATACCAAGTGTAATTTTTTGGATTTGTTGGAGAATCTGCATTTGTATCTACACATAAGCCTATATATGCGTTTGGTGTATCTGATATTTGTCCTGCTAACTGTGGCGCTCCTGTACTTGAATATTTTATATGTAAATACTGACTTGTACCCCCACCACTTGATATAGGAAGTGTTATTCCGTTGCCTAATTTACTACCCTTTGAATTTACAAGTTGAAGTAAATTAGTAGCACTATCTAATGACAAATCAGTTGGTTGGTTGTTCGCAATATCTTTACATTGCGAACTAACATCGCTTATACCTTCTTCCATTCTGTTTAACTCTGCTGTTGTAATTTTTTCTTTTGCTACCCATGTTTTTTTAGCAAAAGTTCCGTCTGCATTTGTAGAAGCTACAGGCTCTGCATAAGTAACAATAGCATAATCCGTTAGAGCCTGGTCTACTTCATTTGTTGTGTTAGTTGCTACCAATTCGGAAATGGGAGTTGTGCATGGTCTTTCTAGTACATGGAATTGTCCTATTACTTTTGGAATTGTTACTGCCCCGTCAGTATCATCGAACAAATCAAATACCAAATCAAAATCTCCGACTTCTACTTCTTCATCGATTAGATCTTCTGTTACCTTAAGGTGTATTTTCCCATTTTCAACTTTTGCAATTGCACTTGCTACTTCTACATTATTCGGTTTTATAACCGTTACAGCTGCGTTTATTGCGTTTGTTTTTTCTATTAAATCTGTACTTCCTTTAAAATTAAAAGAAGCATTTTTTACAGCAAAATAATAATGTACATTCTTATTTCCTCTGAATAAATATATGTCTTTATTTAATTTTGCTTGATTTCCATTTACAGTTATTTCATAATCATACTTAATCAAGTTAACACCTCCTATTAACTGTTTAATATGCTCCAATAAGTTGAGCTTCTTATATTTGCATCATCATTTTTGAATTTAAGGAAGTTTATTAATGTACCTCCGTACTTAATGTAATCTTTGAAAGCTACCTTATATGCACTTAATGTGCCATTTTTATATGCCCATTCATAAGATTTAGTATAACTCCAAGCATATCCATAACCACTTCCATAACTTAGAATGTAAACATCTTCTCTTCTTGTATTTCCAAATACACTTTCTGCATTTGTATCTGACTTAGTACTCATGTAAAGGTCAAAGTCTGTTCCGCCGACACCCGTATCGTTTACTGTAAATATACCATCACAAGTTACTGTTTTTCCATTTCCGTCTGTAATACTTTTACCTTTAAGGCTTGGAATGTAGACTTTTGTTCCATACGGAAGGTTGAATGAACCACAAGTACGACCTAAATTCAATGGTATATTACAAGCACTTCCACTGTCTCCACCATATGCAGTTATTTTACATTGTTTTAATTTATATACATATTTATTGCCGTCTATTGTACCTTGTTCTGAAACACAATTTGTATATTCTGTAGTACCTGTATCAGTTACTCCGTCACCTGTTGTACCTCCGCCAGTACCTCCACTTTCTGTTCCACCTCCTGGAATATTTCCATTATAGTGGCTAGGTTGAGGTCTTACTACCATTACGATATCATCAGCATACCCAGAAGTCCCTGCTATTGAAACTATTCTTATACCAGCGTTAATTGTTGTCCCATCATCGAACGTATGGTTTTTACTCATAGTTCCATTTGTAGATTCTATAACTGACTTTTTACCACTAGAATTATCTCCATAACATACTGCTACATGAGAAACCTTCATATATCTATTAGGTTGTTTCCAATTTCCGCTAGAGTCTTTTTTAGAATAGAATATTAAGTCCCCTTTTTTTATTGGTGAGAAATTATCATCAGTTGAGCCTTTGCTTCCGTAAGTTTTTCCTGTATCTACATTTCTGTAATATACAATTCCAAGGCCAACTCTATCGAAATACTCACATTGAGCTGCTGCCTCTCTTGCCCATGTACCATCTGCCTTGACCATATTAAATGCCCATTTTTTACTGCTTTTCTGTAATATATTTTTACGGAAATTAGTAAAGTTTGTTTTATTAGCATATGGCCCATTCACATATTCAAGTCCTTTTGTCATCATACCTGAGAATGTACTACAGTCTATCGCTTTATAGTGTCTAGTTTTACCACTTCTAGTTACTACCTCCCATAATGACCCTGCAACATCCTGTTCCGCTTTACAAGTTCCACTTAATGGTGTATTAGCACTTCTATAGGTAAAACCTTGTGACCATGATTGGCCACTTGTATATTCGTTGTCACACACTCTCCAATATGTTAGCCCAACTTCCACCATTTCATCTGCATATGGGAAATCATAAATTGTGTCCTTACCTGGAGTTGTTCCTCCACCTGTTGATTCTATAGTGATATATTTATTTGATACATAACCATAAGCTCCATTATAAGTTATTTTATACCATCCTGTCGCATTATCTTTAGCCACTATATTTACTTTTGTGCCCTGTGCTAGTGTTGTAATTATTGCATAACTAGAGCCTGCACCTTTTCTAACGTTTAAGTTGGCTGTAGTAGTACCTACTGCTGAATATGCAGTCTCACCACTGCCTACATCAGTACCTGGTTTATCGGTATCGCCTTGTGATGTATTTTCCCCTTCTATAGTCAATACTACATCACCAAAGAAGGCATATTGCTGTACTTGGTTACTTGAGGCCCATAACTCCAATGTATCTGCTCCTTTTTCTATTGCCTGTACTATGCTCGTTGGCAAAGTAAGAGTTTGGGTTTCTCCCCTTGCAAATCTAACATTTGAGTCCCAATAATCAGTTGCACCTGCTGAACCTCCTGTTGCTCTAAATATTGGATGCGGAGTTTTTGAGTTATATCCATGCTCTGTATTAAGTCTTGTTAATTTTAATTTTAATGTATAAGATTTTTTATTCGCCATAACTGACTGTATACTAGCTATCGGCAATTTTATATAACCCCTATGAGCTTTAAGAGTCTTATATTTACCCTGACCTGTATATCCTTTACGAGCTGAGGTGACTTTACCTGTGCCCTCAACCATTGTGTAAAGGTTTGAAGTCGGTATTGAAAATACATCATTTAAATTAGTTCCATTTCCTCCTGTTCCTCCTGGTGATGAGCCACTTGAACTATGCAATGTATCATATTGAACATAAGAATATTGACTTTTAATAAATATCGCATTTTCTGCAACATAAACCATTTCTTCACTTGAATATTTTGGTATTCTTCTGCTTGTAGTCAAAATTGAACCATTATAAATTGATGCTAATTTATCAACATTACCTGAACACCACCCAAGGGACACATTTGAGCTACCATCTGCTTTTAGACATTGGTCTACTCCAAAGAAATCACAATCATCAACAACTAAATTTGTTCCTGCTAATGCTTTAATACCAGTAGCTCCCTCAACTCCCTCAAATCTTACACCTCTTACTTCTATATAATCCACATGGCGAACACTTATTACTGAATCATCTGAAGTGGAGTTAATAATTGGGTATTTATTATAAACAGATTGAGTTATGTCCCCTCCAACAAGTCTTTTATCAGATACATACTCTATAAATATTCTACTAGATAAGTCCTCTATATTAAAGTATTCACAATTTATAACCACATTTGCCCCAAGTTTTAAGCTAATTACTGTACCCATGCAGTCCTGTAGGACTAAGCCCTTTTCATTTATTACACATCCATCTTCTACATGAATTGTAAGTTTAGCATCAAATTTTGTTCCATAATTTTTTACATTTCTTAAAACTGTACTAAGTGAGTCAGCCTTGTTATTTTGGTCTCTTCCTGTTTTATCTCCTGTAGCTGTTTTCCCTACATACCAGTCTGATGGACACCCATTTAGGTCAGCGACTTGAACCACCGCTGGGCAATATAATCTATCTACAACAAACTTTTCAGCATATGAGCCCTCTCTATGGAATGAACTTATTGGCTCATCATCATTTGTAAATATTTGAACTCCTTGACCGTCATATACAACATAACCTACTATATTATCTTCATTGTCTTGAAGGTTAATTCTTATCCCCTCATCTCCTATGTCTATAAGTCCTTGTATTATTTCTACAATTCCATCCGAATTTATATAAAAAGTTGCATTTCCGTTTGAATCTACTACTTTTAGATTTTTAGCATTTATATACTCCCCATTGAAATAGAAATTACCATCCTTTGAATATAATCCTTGTTTCTTTCCATTATTTGTAAGTGCATTAAATACTTCTTCTGAATTGTTATTTAATTTTTTATCTATATTTGTATTTATTGCATTATTTATTGAGTTATTTATATTTGCTCTTCCTAGATAGTAATCCTCAAAATAAGATTTTAGAGTATCTTTAGAAACATCCGTTATAGTTGTTATGTCATTTATTTTGCAATTAATAATTAAATAATCACGTAAAGTCTCATATTGGGATTTAAAATCATTATAATTTATTTCATATTTTGAAGCAGTCGCTCCAATTTCAATGTATTCATCTGCTATGTCTTCCAATGTTATTTGAAGTTGCCTTTTTTCAGAGGGTGTTAGCTTGCCATCTTCTAGCATTTTATCTAAAATGCAAGAATCAATAGTTTTACCTTCTAAAGTAAAATCTGTTGCTCGAATATTTACATTTCCTTTACTATCTATAGATAGAGTTATATTTCCATCTGCATCTTTCACTATCAAATTTTTAGCATCTATATACTGTCCTTTCAATGTACCTGCTAAAATCATATTTGCATTTATTTGCCCATTTGCTGTTAACGCTACATCATAAGGTCCTTGATATCCATTTGCGCTATGTGCTAATCCATTTTTATTAAATCTCCATACATGTATAGCTTCTTCTATAGTAGGACTATCACATACAACTAATTCTTCATTATTGTAAAATACATAACTGTCTTTTATCCCAGCATTTATGAAACTCTGTATCCATTTTTCGATTGAATTATCATTTTTTTCTATATCTTTTGATATATCAATCATTACATCATTTATAGATTTTCTACTTATATCCCCATTTGATAGTTTTATTTCTTCCACTTTTTGTGTTAAAATGTTAAATTTTCTTTCTATTGCTCTTACAACTACATTTATATTTAATTTACTCTCAAAAACTGTAACTTCATCCCCTATATAAACCCTTTCTGCTTTTATATAATCTTTATATTCTTCAGTTTGGCTTAAATCTACAAAATCTATAGTATAATCAGCATTTATAATATCTACTTTATTTTCTGTATATTCTAATTTTGCTAACCTTTCTAGTTCAGCCTGAGCTTCTTCTAGTGTACTAAATCCTTCTGTCTCATCCTCTGAAGATTTTACTTTTATATCACTATAAATAAATTCTTTAGTATAAACTCTAGCATAATTATTTATTATAGGGCTATCTATAAAACCATCAATCGTTATTCCATCATAACCTTTTGGTTTAATTCTAGTTGTAATACTATCTATATCTGTATTTGCTTCAAATCCTCTTAAATTTTTACATGATCTTATTTGCACTCCTCTGTCTTTGCCTACTTTATCAATTACCCTCAGAAGATATCCTCTTCTTTGTATTTCTCCGCCCCAGCGATTAAGAAACGATTGGTCGCAATCATGTATAGCTTTATACATATTCATATTTTCATAGTAAGCAGTACTAGATGCAGATATATTAGAATATACTTCTAATTCTTTAACTCCTACTGCTCCATCTAATATCCAATTTATTGCTGCTGTTCCATTTAATCCAGTAGGCCTCACATCATTAATCCACAAATGAATAGTTTCATATATTGTAACTTGTACAGCATATATAATTATTTTATTTCGAGTTTTTCTTGGCTTTATAATCCTGAAATATTCATCACCATAATCAATTTTTACTTTTAATATTGCTTCTTCTTGTATATATTCCCATAATCCATCATTATCGATTATAAACTCTGCATCTAATTCATATGTCCCATCTAAATTTTCTGTAACTTTACAACTTGTACAAATATTATCAAGTATTGCATCACCATTACTTAAAATTACCGTTTCCTTAGGAGTATTTTTATTGAAAATACATATTTTTACTGTTTTATTCATAATACTCCCTCCTATCTATAAATAATTCTTGGACTAATTTCTAATTTAGTTATATTTCCTGTCCATGTTATAGTATTTTTCCCCTTATCTAGCAAAGGGAAATTTCCTATCATATCTATACTTTTATTATTATTATCTTTATCTAGGCATAAAAAAAGTTTGCTATCTAGCAAAACACTTTCATCAACATTATTAATCTGTACAGTAGTATCATTAATCGTTATTTGTAAATCTCCTGTTCCATATATAATTATTCTTGGACTACTTGCAAAATCACCATTATTTGAGATAATTGTTTGTTTTTGTGTTACTGTTATATTTTTTTCTAGCAAATCATAGTAAAATGGCTCACAAACAAATTTTACTTTAAAATCTCCGTATTCTTCAAAGGTAGTTTTTATATCCTCTTCTATAACAATTTTTTTTACAATATTATATCTATTTTGAATAGCATATAATAATTTATTATCTTTTATATTAAATAACCATGTTTTTATTTTTTCTATGATTAGATTTATGTCTTGATCTAAATTTATAGTAGTTAAAATAAAGCTCTTTTCTATATTGGGAAATGTACCTTTATTTATAGTAAGTGTTCCATTTCTCCCTTCTATATCTATTTCTTCATACTCTTCTTGAGCTAATATTTCTGGAGGGCCTTCAACAACTATTATTCCCAACTCTTCTGAGTGAATATTATTAAATATTAATTTCTTTTCCATTTTACCCCTCCTTTTTATTTAGTATTTTAATTTCATATTTCTAGTTGTATTATAATCATCTAGTTCATTTTGATTTGGTGCTACTGCAGTTCTAGTAAATTCTCTACCATCTATATCTAATTTAAGTTCTAAACTTGAAACTATATTTGATAACCTTCTAACTTCACTTGCTGTATTATCTTCACTAATAAATTTATCTAATTTTGAATCTAAATAATTATAAAAATTATCTAGTGGTAAAATTGCTTCTGCTCCTGCTTCTCCTCCTGCTAATAGAGTATTATTTCTAGCTCCAAAAATCGTTGGCTGTGTCATAATACCACCTTGCTTATACCAACTGCAATTTGTTATCCTATAGGCTTTTTATCCTATAGTTCTTATAGTTTCCTATAAGTTCAGCATATATCATCACCTTTAACTTAATATTAAGGTGTCAACCACTCGTGGGAATATTTTATTCTATACTTTTCCAATAAAAAAGCATAGGTTCAACTCCTATGCGTTACAGTGACTAAGACTTTTTAATTTCTTAGTTTACCTCGGTATTACCATATTTACAATAATGATTTGCTTAAAATTTTATCTATACTCGCATATTTTGAGTATGGAATTCTTAATAGTGGAATGCAATTTTTAAAACAATACTCATTTTTAGTTTCATCTGATTGTTTTACCATTGCATATTGTTCTATCATTTTTTCTGTATCGTCACTAAATAATCCTAATCCAAAATGCTGTTTGCCATCAAATTCAATTAACATTTTTACTTCATTATCTTTATTCAAGATAGCAAAATCAAATTTTAGTTTTCTGTCATGTCTGCAATCTTCAAAAGTATATTGTGGTTCATATTTTATATTGTTATTTATTAGCCATTTTTCAATCTTAACCTCACCTTTACTTGTTGACTTTTCTTTTTCTCTACATATTTTACAACTGTGCACATCATAATCTTTAAACATACAAAATAAAGTTTCGAATACATTTCCACATTTGCATTGAATAGTTATTTTTGTATATCTATTTTTATAAGTACTTAAAAGTTTGCATCCGAATTGTTCTATGTATTTTTTAACATACTCGTTATCTAATCTCCTTTTGCTTGAAGTTATTTCCCTACCACAATCAGGGCACTGTCTTTGGTAACTATTTTTAAAATGATTCCATTTGGTTTTAAATACATTTCCGCATTTACATTGAATCAATAATTTTTCTTGTGCATTATTGTACTCTTTTGATAATAATTTGCATCCACTATTACTATCAACTTCTATAAATTGCTTAACTTCTTCGTATGATAACTTTTTCTTATTGGCTAATATCTTTTTACTACATTCATTACATTGTCTTTTATTTCTACTTTTGAATTTGTCAAATGTAGTTTCAAATTCATTTCCACAACTACATTTTAATTTTAATTTTGTATCTACATTTTTATATTCCTCAGATAATAATTTACATTTTGAATTTTCTTCGATAAAATTTTTAACTTCTTCATATTTCCATCTTTTCATCAATACCACCTCTTTAATACCATTATATCGCAAAGGTGGAATAATGTAAACTTAGGCTTCACCGATTTTGGTTGATTCTAATAACTTATTTCTAAGCTACCGCGCCATAATTAACGCTAAAATGGGGTACACTTGGAGGATTTACACTAAGTTTTCCACTAATTGAAAAATGAGGTAGCTTTATTTTAGGGAAACTTAAGTGACAATTTGAGAAAAATCCTTTTATTTTACTAATGCCATTTGATACTACATTTTTAGCACTATTCATTACATTAGATATTGTATTTTTCACTGCATTAAATTTATTAGAAACTATACTTGTAATACCTCCACAAACGTTACTTACAGTAGACTTTATTCCATTCCAAATATTACTCATTATACTTTTAGCGCTATTCATTATATTAGATATAGTACTTTTAATTGAATTAAATTTATTTGATACAGTGCTTGATATACCGCTACATACATTACTTACAACACTTTTTATTCCATTCCAAACATTAGATACAACTGATCTAGCTGCATTTAATATCGTTGTAATAGTAGATTTAATACCATTAAATGCATTTGATACTACTGACTTAATTGCATTTAAAACTGTAGTAAATACTGCTTTTATTCCGTTCCAACCTGTTGTTACTACTGTCTTTATTGCAGTTATAATAGTAACTATTATTGTCTTATACATATCAAAATACATTTGTATAGCTGTTTGTATAGCACTTAATACTGTACTAAATACATTCTTAATTCCTTCCCACACATTAGATATAGTGTCTTTTACTGCATTCCAAACCTCTGTTGCTTTTGCTTTTACTGTGTCCCAATTTTGATACAGTAGTACACCAATAGCAACTAATGCTGTTATAACTCCTATTGCTATTAAAACTGGTGCACTTATTGCTCCAATAGCACCTGTTGCTGCAATTACTCCCGTCTTAACTGCTGCAAATACCCCGGTGAGAACACTCCACCCCGATGTAAATATTCCAGCTACAGATGAAACCATTCCTATAACTGTTGTTATTCCTACAAAAGCCGTTCCTAATGCTACTACAGCAGTTATTACCAGTTGCACAGGTTTAGGCATATTAGCAAAACTTTGTAATAATGTTGTTATTCCACTTGTTACTGCACTTATCGCAGGTTGTAAGTTTGTAAGTAATATTCTTTTCGTTCCTTCAAGTGCACTTCCTAAGTCATTATATTTGACTTTGTTCATTTCACCTAATTTGTCTCTAGAATTATCTATCTCTCCATTAAGATCTCCTAACGCAAATATAGCTTCTGCAGCATTATCTTCGTACATTGTTCCGAATATACCAACACCTACATTATATTGTTCTTGCTTATCCTTCATTTTGCTTAAACGCTCTATCATTTCCTGTGTGACTTGTTTAGCACTATCTCCACCTTTTGCATATTTTTCACGAAACTCATCAGCATTAAACCCTAACTTTTTTAAATAATCATCGGCTGAACCGTCCATAATTCTTATATTCATTTCTTTAAATGCATCACCTAAACTGTCTACACTAAATGCCCCTGTCTCTGCCCCATTTGCAAGAGCATTAAACATGTCCTCAGCTGAATATCCTGCATTAGCAAAAGAAGGAGAATATTCCGTAATTACATCAATTAAATCATCATTTTTATTAAGTCCGCTTTCTGCTCCCTGTGCTATAAGATTATATGCTTCATCTGCTGTAAGTCCAAACTTCTGCATTAATGCATCTGCTGCTTTTGTACTATCAGCTATGTCAATTTCATAAACATCACTTAAAAGATATGCATCTTCTGTACATTGTTTTAGCGCCTCTCCTGCTAAACCTGTGTTTTGATGTACCAATGCCATATTCTCGCCTATATCTGATAGTGATTCTCCAAAATTATCTGCATAAATTTCATTTATTATTCCTTCAAATTCGCCCATTTCATCGTTTGTAAGCCCTAATTGTGCTTGCAATTGATTAAGCGAACTTTGTCCTTCTAATCCAAATTCTTTTACACTGTCTGCTATTCCACTAAATGCATCTGTTAACTCGTCTACACCTTCTATAGCTAATGCATCTTCTAGTGCATTTCCAGCTTCTTGTGCTCCATCTGCAGCATCATTTAAACTGTTATCTAATTCATCAGCAGCACTACTAACTTCATGCAATCTATTTTGGTTTTCCCTTAAATCATTAGATAACTGTCCTATTCTACTTGCTAATTGCTGAGCTTCATTTGAACTTTGTCCTTGCTCTAATACTACATTTTTATATTCTTCTTTTAGTCTATTTAACTCTTGTTGTTGCTGATCTATTTCTGTAGTTAATCTAGATAATGAATTTGTATCATTTCCTAACTGTCCTATTTCTTGTCCAGCTTCTTGACTTGCACTTCTTAAATCATTAAGTCTTTGTGATGTTTGATTTATTTCATTTTGTATAGCTTGTTGTTGAGTTTGTGCTCTAAGTAACTCATTATTAAGATTTCTGTATTCATTGGAGTTTTCTCCAAGTATATTTTTCGCCTGTTCTAATGATTGATTTAATAATTCTACCTTTTGGCTTGATGCTGCATATTGTTGTTGTAATATATTTTGTCTTTGTTCTAATAGATTTATATCGTCTGAATTTCCTTTTAACTGAGTAGCATTTAATCTCAATTCATTCGAAAAAGTAGTCATATCTTTGCTTATATCTCTTATACCAGACCTAAAATCCGAAGTTACAGCTTTAAATTCTATTTGTGCCTGTGTTTTATTTGCCATTTATCTTCCCCTCCTTTCTAATTCTCTTTGTTTTACATAACTAATGTAGTTGTCATATGCTACTTTATTAGCAACTATACCTTCTAAAGAAGATATATCTATATTCCAAAATAAATCCTCGCTTATGCCCAAAATAAGGACATAGTAGGTATAATAATCCTCTATGTCCTCTAGTTTAAATTTAGGTATTTTTATTTTTTTTGCTCCTGTTATCTTCTTTGTTGCTTGGGTAAAGGCGCTCCTGAAATTTTTTTTTGCTTTGGATTAGCTAATTCATTAGCTAAGTTATTTATAAGTACAAAACTTTGTGGTATATTTTCCATAAATTCTTCTTTAGTCATTAAAGTATTATCATCTTGTTCTATATTAGCGCATAAATATGCTGTATATAAAATCGTGATTGAACTAAAGGTCGCATCTTTATCTTCTTTTACATATATATTATTGTATTCTTCATATTCTTTTTTTCTTTTATTCTTTAGCTGCAATAATCTAGCAAAATTTAGAGTTAATTTTATAACTTCTCCATTTTCTAATGTTAATTCTTTAAATGTACATTTCATTTTTTATACCTCTATGCTTTTTTTATTAATTCAAAATTAAATGAAGTTAACCATTTAGTCGCAATTTCAGAACCAGAAGCCAATTCACTTGCCATACATTCATATTTTCCAAAGCCTTGATCATCTGGAGATACTGCAATCGTCATTTCAATTTCTGCCACTTCATCAGAACCATTTTCTATTTTTTTACTTGTTCCTGAATTTATAACACAATTTGGATATGCTAAATACTTTTCTATTCCATCTTCATCTAACACTTTAGCAACCCATGTAAATTCTGGATGGATACTATCTTTACCATATCCATATACACCTTCTGCAAGTTTATCTGTGAATATCATTCCATATACTTTCACATACAAACTCCATAGCATATGCATACTTACAGTTAATGTTCCTGTTCCAGTTCCTCTAGTTCTAGATTTTATTACTACACCTTCACATTTTTTTGTTACTGTTCTTACATCCATCTCTTCAGTTAAAGATCCTACGCAACCAACTTTTGTTGTTGCTATTTCATTTTCGCCATTAAATTTAATAGCACTTTCTTTTATTTCATAATCTGAGTACACTTTAGCATAACTAGCCATTATATATTCAAACCTCCTAACTTATCTAGAATGTCATTTACGACATTATCTTTTACTTTTTTAACTCCTTCTTCCATGAATGGCTTTTCACTTTTCCCTTGGCTTGTCCCACTGGCTGTCATCGGGAATACTAAGTAATTATATTTTTGTTTTGTTGTAATTCTTATTCCTAAGTTGAAATTTTTATTTGTTAATGAATCTGCATCTCTTGCATGCTTTTTATTCCTATCAGATACAGGTATACAATTATGTATAGAGTTTATTAACTTGTCTTTTCCTTCTCCATGTATGTATTTATTTATTACGTCCTCAGCTTTATCTTCATAATTTCCTATAGCTTGTTGTATTTTCTGTACGTCTTCATACTCTAATGAAAAATTTATCCCTGCCATTATAATTCACAACCTTTTTTAGCTTTTGTAAATTCTATTGTGCAAATTTCAACTACTCTATCAGTATTATTTTTTGTTGTATAATTAAATACAATTTCTGTATCAGCTAATTTTAATTTTGTATCTTTTGTTACTTGTTTTATTATTTTAAATTCAAAATCTTCTTCTATATAATTTTCACAAATAAAATGTACCTGATAATATTTGTTATAATCCATTCTATTTGTTCCTGATCTAGATGTTCTACTTTTATTAAAGACAAAATAATTCCAATCATCATTTGGTTTTGCCAGTGAACGTCCATAATAAGCTTTATATCCTAATTTTTCTAATGCTTGTTTTATGTCATTAAGCAATTTCTCTCACCTCTTCCAAATAGAAGTAAATTTCTTGCTTTTCTCTATCTATATCAAAGTACACAATATCGTAAAGAATATTTTTTATAACAACCTTATCATAGTTAGATATATTTTTATAAAACCTTGTTTTTATTTTCAAACTTAAGGATCTATTTCTAGCTTCTGCAAAATCTAAATCTTGTTGCCTTTTACTGCACTCTTTATATGCTAATTTAACTATAAATTCCAAATCGTCAATAGATTTTATATTCTCCCTAGCTCCGAAATCACTTTCTTTGTTTTTTTCTTTATAAATCCTTATATAACCATCATTATAATTAATTGCTTTCATTTTTCATTTTTTCCACCTCATACTTTTGTCTTAGCTGCATAATGTTGTTAAAATAATTATCGTCAAATTCATTTTCACAGTTATTCCATGCATACATGCAATAATTAAGTAATAAATTTCTTTCCATACCCTCAGAATAATCTACATCTGCTCCTAATTTATAATCTAAAGTGGATACAGCATCTTTTAAAATTGTTTGTAGACGATTTTCTGTTTCTTCCTCTGTCCATGTAATATTTAATTTTTCTTTTAATATTTGAAGTAAATCCATATTTTCCTCCAATAAAATAAGGACTAGAAATTCTAGCCCTTATTTTCTATTTTAAGATTCTGCTTTTGTATTAACAGTACCATTTACTGTACTTTCTACACTACCATTTACCTTAGTATATACATAAGCTTCTTCTAAGTTAGTTATATCTAAGAATAATGCTACTGTATCATCGTTTGCTTTTCCAGCACCATAAGTTTTTATTTTATAATATCTTAAATCTTCTAAGAATTTATAATCATCTGAGTAAGTTATTATACCTTCTTTAGCTCCACCTATTGCCATGAAATATTCAGCAGGTAAACATAATATGGCAGTATTATCAGCTAATTCATTAGAAACAACTGTTTCAGTAGGAAATGGGAATACATTTTGTGCAAATGTTCCATTAACAGTTAATACTGTAGATGCTGGCATAACCTTTGTTAGATAATCAGTTTGATTACATATAAATAAAACTGAACTAAATTTTCTAGTTCTTCCTCCATGTACTTTACCAGCACTATCTGTCCATTTCTCTGTTTTAGATAATTTTGCTAATACTGCTCCATATTCCTTAGGCATAAATGATGTTAAAGCTACTTTAGTTTTGTCTGGATAAACTCCACCTGTTACTGTTACATCATGAGACACATTTTTACATAATCCTACCGGTTGGTTTTTACCAGTACCTGCAACTATAGCTTTTTCTAATCCACATAATAAAGCATCTTTTAATACAGTTCTTATGTAAGAATCTAAGAAAGTTGGACCTAAATCTAACATATCTAATGGAATTGCAGCAAATGCACTTAATTTATTTTGAGTTATATCAACAATTTTAAATGCAGATGTTATTTCTTTAGTTATTGTAGAGTTTAATTCACCCCACACTGCTGTATCTATTGTATGATCATTTAATATCCATTTAGTCAGATATTTACAATAAGTAAAATTAATTTTATCTAATAAAGGATGTTCTTCAACTAACTCTCTAAATACATCTTCTATTATTGTTTCAGGCATAATTCCATCTGGTGTTCCTGGTAAAGCAGCAAATGCTTGTTGTGGGTTTGCAGATTTACTTGCTTCAATAAATTTCTTATAGTAATTTTCTTCTGCTGTCGTTAATTGTCTGTATCCTCTTTGAGCTAATATAGATTTATCTTGTGTTATTTGATATTCCAAAAAGTCAGCTTTTATATCATCAACTACAGACTCTTGAAATTCTACCCATGCTTGTTTTATTTCTTCTTCATTCCCTCCAGCTAATGCAGCTTGCATTTTAGATGCAACTTCTTGTTGTTTTAATTTCTTATTTCCTAATATTGACATTTCATTTCCTCCTAATTATTCAAATTTTTTATTACATTAAAAAAAGAATCTATTTTAGATTCCTTTGGTTCCTTATCGTCATCATCATCGTTGTTATTATCATTATTATCATCATTATTGTCATTATCATTATCGTCATTGTTATCATCGTTATTGTCGTCATTATCGCCATCTTTATTATCGTCATCATCTTTTTTAGCATTTAATATAAGCTTCATTAATGATTTTTTTACAGATTGACTAACTTCTTCAGCTTCTTTTTCATTTACAATAGCTGTTGAAAATCCCATTTCTAATGCTTCCTGTGGTGTTATCCAAGTTTCATTATCAAGCATCTGTTTTAACTCTTCTTCTGTTATATTTACTTCTTGCATATAAGCATTAATACTGGCCTGAGTTATTTTATCTAAATCATCTGCTTGTTTTCTTAGTTCATTTGCATTTCCACTTGTCCAACTCCATGCATTATGTATCATTAATAATGATGCTGTAGACATTACTCTTTCATCTCCTGCCATAAATACAACTGAAGCAGCACTACATGCAAATCCATCACATACAGTTTTTACTGTTGCTTTATGTCTTTTTAGTTGGTTGTATATTGCTAATCCTTCTTTAACTTCACCACCATAACTATTTATATAGACATTTATTTTATCACAGTCTAATCCTTCAATTTGTTTAGATAATGTATAACTTGATATCTCTCCTTCAAACCAATCCCACGATGTTATATCTCCATAAATTTGAATATCGACTTCATTATTATTTTGAGTCAGTTGAAAATATTTTTTACTTTTCATTTTATTCACCTCCTTTATTTGTCACCTATTAGTCTATTTTCTGCTGTATCATAGTTCTTAGTTATAAAATGTTGTTGACTAAACTTAGTATTAAGTTTATCGAATCCTATTATTTCTCTTACCTCATCAATACAGCATGTTCCAGATGCTATTAATTTATCAGCTTTTTCAGCTACATCTAGTATATCTATATGATTAATAGTCGATGTGTCTACTTTAACATAATTCCCTTTTGACCACTCTGAATATCCGGGATATGTTTTTCTTGTAATTTCTTCTGATAGCATTTCTGCTATTGGATCTATACAAAATGTAAGAAATACTTTTACTATTTCATTCATATTTGTAATATTACCTAGCATCAAACTCACTGGTATTTGAAAAGCCTGTGCTACTATTTCAAACATTTCTTTTCTAAGATTTCTAAAATCAGAACTATCTTTATTTGTTGTTGGAGAAATATCTTGCAAATCATATCCTTTAAATTGTAAATATACAGAATCTTCATTTTGCATAAAACTTTTAAGTTGTTTTTTTATAACCTCTTCATAATTTTCTTGAAAAGATTTATCTCCAGCTTTAATATTTTCAAATATCATTTTATATTTTGTTCCATTTGACTTCTTATAATTTTTGGCAGCATAACTCATTAATTCTCCATACTGTTCATATAATCCGTCAATTAAATTTTTTATATTTGTATTATTAAGCTGCAATCGTAGTACTTCATCACTTTTAAAAATTTTATTTAACTGTAAATTTCCAATTGAAATTCCTTTATATAAATTGCCTTTGATTGGATATTCATCTACTACATAACTATCTGCACAATATAAATTATTAGGAGTAGCTTCTACTAATAAACTTTCTTTATTATATACCATTTTTTCAATAGCTTTATGTAATAGCTGACTGCTATTTTCATTTACATTAGGGGATATATTGTATGTATAGTATATGTCATTTCTAACTTCTTTGTTATTTTCATATATTTTTATTTCACATTTGCTTAATGCATTAGCAATATATGTTATAGCTGTCTGTATTGCTAATTCTTTATAATATATTTCCTGTACTTTTTCTTCTATTACACTTTCTATTATTTCCCCATTTTCATCTTTAGCATTTCCTAGAAAGTCTTTAAACCATGTTTTTATGCTCACAATTTTCTCACCTCCTTTTAGAATACTAATGGTGACATAAAGAATAATTCTGAATTATCCTCATCCTCTAATGTATCTTGTGCTGCAATCATAGCATGAACAAAAGCCATAAATCCATCTGTTTTTCTGCTTTTAGGCTCTATCTTATCATATACATAGTTTCCTAAAGTCTTATCAGTTAACTTTGTATTATTTGTAAACCACCTCATTAGAGGATTATCTCCCCATACAATTTGATGATTATTAAATAAACTATCTATTACTGGTACAATCTTCATAATGTCACTTGGCCTAATTATTTTAACCTGTTCTTTATCAGATGCATCTATTCCAATATTCTTTATAGATTTACTTAGTAATGCAAGTCTAAAATTATCTACTCCTAATTTTAAAAAATTATACTTAATTAATTGCTCTTGTATCCATTCTGTAGCCATATCTGGGTTAATTTCAATATCATCTATGATTGTTAATAGCCCTTGACTTGACCATTGTTCTAAAGGTGCTTTTATCCTATCTTTGTCTCTAGAATTAGTGCAAAACCAGCTATGAGTTATCCAATAGTATACTCCACCTTTTAAAAAAAGTAATCCTGCACTCATCATGTCATTAACTTTTGTGTAATCTATTCCTATAGTGCAACTTGCACCTTCTAAGTTAGGTATTTCTTTATTTGTTGCTAATATATTTTCCCATGTAGTAACTTCTATGTCTTTACTTCCTTTTGGGATATTCATTCTTTTAGTCATAAATGCACTATTTACATAAGGATTTATCTTATAATCTTCATATTCTTTCTTCATTTGTTCCATAAGAGAAGGTCTATAAGGTAAACTAGGATTAGCCTTTGCCCAATTATTAGAATCATGGACCTCTTCTTCATCATCTAATCTACAAATAAAAGGTAAAAATCCATTATCTTCAACCTCTCCATTTAAGATTAACATTGCTTTTTCTAATAAATTATCTAATGGCCCATCTCTTACATCTCCGTTAGTTGTTATATATGTTCGTCTTGGATGGTCTTTTTTCCCTAGTCCTGTAGTAAATACATTTATATTTTCCCAATTTTGATAAGCATGTATCTCATCAAAGTCAACTTTACCACTTCTTAATCCATCTTTTCCTTTTGGATTATTAGTCCTGAATTTAATTTTGCTTTTAGTCTTAAGATTTATAATTTCTTCTTTATTCCAGTAAAAATGTTTTTTCATTTTTTTTGTATGTTTTGGATCTTCTAATATATTATAAATATCCATAAAAGTTGTTTTAGCTTGGTCCTCACTATTCGCAGAAATATCTATATCATAGTTTTTTATTCCATTAGTTGGAGTAATCAAACAAAAATCTTCATATCCTAAATATGCATTTTTACCTGAGCCACGTCCAACTAAAATAAACAAGTCAGCAAATCTAGGTAATCCATTTTCTTTAAACACGCAATTATGCGCATAAAAAACAAATTTTTCCCATGCAAAAAGTTCAAACGGAAAATATTTTTGATATGACATATATTTATTAAACTGTTCTTCTTTTACAATTAAATTTTCCGTTTGAAATATTTTCTCTATTAGCCTTATTAACATTTTCTGTTCTTTGCAGGTCTTAATTTTATCTTTTTTTACTATATCAATGTATTCTTGCATCGCTTTAGGAATATCAGTCATAAATATAACACCATATAAAACCGCCTGCAGTTTTCCTTTTACCTTTACAGCATTCGCTAATATGGCTTATTCCTACTTTAGTGCAGCTGTTCGCCTCTGTTATAGATTTATATACATGGATTATTTCATTTGTATTTTTATCTTTTTTTGCAACTTTTTTAGAATCAGATTTAATATTTACTTTTTTTAGCCTATATTTTATTTCTTCTTCATATTCATTTGCATATGTCCATATAAAACCACCTGCAGTTTTACATTTATTTCTGCAACATTTACTAATTGATTGATAGCATATATTCATTTTTTTAGCTGCTATAGCTATAGAATCATATTTATTTATTATAAGCCCATTATTTTTATTTATTTGATAAACTTCTACACTATTAGCTTCCAATAAACTTTTTTTCTGATTTTCAGATTGTGGTTTTCTGTATCTTGGATTTTTTTCGCCAATTCTTGTTTCTCTTAACTTTAGTTTTGTTTCATCAGATACTTTGCCAACGCACGTTCCACCATTTTCGATATTATATCCATATTTTCTATTAGTAGAATTGTATTGTTTTATTAATTCAATTTCTTTTTTCTCAGCTTCTTCTTTTGTAAGTTTATCAAATAAGATAATGTGTTTAAAATTATTCCATCCATATTTTTTAATAGCACTATAAAAATGTAAATTTTTTCTGTACCCATTTCCGCCTTGCCATCTTTGTTTAGGTTCTTGTTGAGTTATTCCTATATAGACTTTATTATTTGGTGATATATGACAATAAACTTTATAATTCATCATCATCACCACCATCTGCTACAGTAGCTTTAATTCCTAATTCATTTAAAAGTTTTAACATTTGCGCATTAGTTTTATTAAGTTCAGCTATGCTATCATTTTTCTTGTATCCACTTTGCCCACCGCCATTATTCCATTTAATGCTAACCCCTCTTGCTTTAATGTCATCTATTAGCAGATTTTTTACAATCCAGAGGGACATATAATCTTCTACTAAATCTTTAAATTGTTGTCCATAGGTAAAATTTCTTTCTAATTGGTCCAGTAAATCTTCTCTAATTTTTTCATATTTTTCACTTTCTCTTAATTCTTTTACCGCTTTTCTTTCTCTTGCCATATATGTTCACCTCCTTCATATTTTAATACCCCCCTCATGTGAGAAGTAGAAATTTCTGTTTTGTCTAC
>ENA-UOJV01000825-UOJV01000825.1-human-gut-metagenome-genome-assembly--contig:-C82-NODE-825-length-40662-cov-41.817889_pt1 | contig 40662 bp, 34 predicted proteins | sample MGYA00242356_ERZ723903 | MGnify/ENA metagenome assembly ERZ723903
CAAGCACATAGATGAGCTTGGGGAAGGCGGGCGTGACCCACACGCCCTGCTCGTTTTTGACGCCCTGATAGCGCTGCTCGAGCATCTCCTCGATGATGACGGCAAGGTCGCGCTTTTCCTGCTCGCCTCTTGCCTCGTTGAGATACATGAAAACGGTGATGAACGGCGCCTGACCGTTCGTGGTCAGCAGCGTGACCACCTGATACTGGATGGTCTGCACACCGCGGCGGATCTCTTCGCGCAGGCGCTTTTCGACGATTTCGGTGACCTTGCTCTCCGTCGGGTCGACACCGAGGGCTTCGACCTCGGCGAGCACCTGTTTGCGGATCTTCTGGCGCGATACGTCGACAAAGGGGGCAAGGTGCGTCAGCGAGATGGACTGGCCGCCGTACTGGTTGGACGCGACCTGCGCGACGATCTGGGTGGCGATGTTGCAGGCGGTGGCAAACGAATGGGGGCGCTCGATGAGCGTGCCGGTGATGACCGTGCCGTTCTGCAGCATATCCTCAAGGTTCACGAGGTCGCAGTTGTGCATATGCTGGGCATAATAGTCCGTGTCGTGGAAGTGAATGATGCCTTCCTCGTGCGCCTTGACGATATCCTCGGGCAGGAGGAGACGGTTCGTCAGATCACGGCTCACCTCGCCGGCCATATAGTCGCGCTGGGTGGAGTTGACGACGGGGTTTTTGTTGGAGTTTTCCTGCTTGGCCTCTTCGTTGTTGCACTCGATGAGCGAGAGAATCTTGTCGTCCGTCGTGTTGCTCTTGCGCACGAGCGAGCGCGTATAGCGGTAGGTGATGTAGCGCTTGGCGACCTCGAACGCGCCGTGCGCCATGATCTGGTGCTCGACAAAGTCCTGAATCTCCTCCACCGTGGGCGCGCGGCCGAGACTCTGACACGCGATCTCCACGCTCTCGGCGATGCGCTGGATCTGGACGGGCGTCATGCGGGCGTCCTCCTCCGCAACGTCGTTGGCCTTGCTTACTGCGGCAATGATCTTGACGATATCGAATTCCACTTCCGCGCCGTTGCGTTTGATGACCTTCATGTCTCCCGTCTCCTTTTCTGAGAATAATATAGTAGCTTAACACACAACATCTTGTGGTGCTTTTCATATCAGCAAACCAATTATGGCACAGCAGGGGCGTGAATGCAAGGAAAAAGTATGCGCAAATACTGACAAGATACGGGCGGAAAGTTTGGACACAATTGACGAAACGTCAGCAATGACGGGGAATAGCACAGTATCCCGCGGTAAAATGGAATGGCATAAGGTATAAGAAAAACTAATAACAGCTATGCGAAATTAACTCTTTTCTTAGAATGAAAATGTGACTATAATAACACGGTCAAAAAATGAGAAGCAACAGGCCGCGGTGCGGCCCGGGATACTGATCGGAGGTTATTTTTATGGCAAATTGTGCGATCGTAGGCATCAACTGGGGCGACGAGGGCAAGGGCCGCATGGTCGACTACCTGACCAACCACTATGATATCGTCATCCGCTATCAGGGCGGCGGCAACGCGGGCCACACGGTGGTCAACGAAAAGGGCAAGTTCGCCCTGCACCTGCTGCCGAGCGGCATTTTCCGCGAGGGCGTCGTCAACATCCTCGGCAACGGCGTGGCGCTGGACTGCGAGAATCTGCTGAGCGAAATGGATGCCATCCGCGCCGCGGGCGTCGCTATCACGCCGGATAACCTGAAGATCAGCGACCGCGCGTCGCTGCTGCTGCCCTGGCACCGCGAGCTGGACGGGCTGGAGGAGGCGCGCCTTGCCGACAAGAAGTACGGCTCGACCAAGCAGGGCATCGCGCCGTTCTATTCCGACAAGTATCAGAAAAAGACGGTGATGGCGGGCGAGCTGCTGCACCCCGAGCATCTCAAAGAGCACCTTGCCGACCTTCTGGAGTGGAAGAATCTGACCCTTACGAGGGTCTACGGCGCAAAGGGCTATACGATGGACGAGCTGATGAGCTGGGTCGAGACCTACTGCGGCGCGATCAAGCCCTATATCACCGACACTGGCCGCTTCCTGAAAAACGCGCAGAAGGAGGGCAAGTCCATCCTGTTTGAAGCGCAGCTCGGCGCGCTGCGCGACCTCGACTACGGCATCTATCCCTACACCACCTCATCCAACGCTGTTGCGGCCTACGCGCCCGTCGGCTCGGGCCTTCCCACGGCGAAGCTCGACGAGGTCGTGGGCGTGGTGAAGGCGTACTCGTCCTGCGTGGGCGAGGGCCCGTTCGTCTGCGAGTGGTTTGGCGAAGAGGCGCAGAAGCTGCGCGATGCAGGCGAGGAGTACGGCGCAAAGACGGGCAGGCCCCGCCGTGTCGGTCCCATCGACCTGGTCGCCACGCGCTACGGTGTGGAAACGCAGGGCGCGACAAACATCGCCCTCACGAAGCTCGACGTGCTGAGCTATATGGACAAGATCCCCGTCTGCGCGCACTATGAGCTGAACGGTGAGCAGACCGACGACTTCCCGTTCCCCGTGCTGCTGCAGGACGCCAAGCCCGTTATCGAGTACCTTCCCGGCTGGCAGTGCGACATCTCCGGCGCACGCAAGTGGGAGGACCTGCCCGAGAATGCGCGCAATTATGTCGAATACGTGGAAAAGGCCATCGGCTGCCACATCGGTTTCGTTTCCGTCGGCGCGGAGCGCGAGAGCCTGATCATCCGCTGAGAATAGAAAGTAAAGAGGGGACGAAGGCCCCCTCTTTACTTTTCTGTTGCAACTTTGACCGATCCTATATAAAATACAAACAGCAACCGCTGAGAAAGAAAAGGAGAATCCTATGCGCAAGGATATTTACGAGTCCCCGCTTTCGTCCCGCTATGCATCCGAATATATGCTGCACCTCTTTTCCCCCGATATGCGCTTTCAGACCTGGCGCAGGCTGTGGGTGGCGCTGGCGCGTGCCGAGCATGAGCTGGGCTTGCCCATTACGCAGGAGCAGGTCGATGAGCTTGCCGCGCACATCACCGATATCGACTACGACGTCGCGGAAAAGCGCGAGCACGAGGTGCGCCATGACGTGATGGCGCACGTGTACGCCTACGGCAAGGCCGCGCCCTCTGCCGCCGGCATCATCCACCTCGGTGCGACGAGCTGCTATGTGACCGACAACGCCGACCTTGTCCTCTATCGCGACGGCCTCAGATATCTGAGAGGGCAGCTTCTCAGCGTGATGCGCAACCTTGCCTCGTTCGCGCGTGAATACGCCGAAACGCCGACGCTCGGCTACACGCACTATCAGCCCGCGCAGCCCGTGACCATCGGCAAGCGCGCCACGCTGTGGATGCAGGACTTCCGCGCGGATCTCGAGGAGCTGGATTTTGTCATCGGCTCGATGCGCTTTCTCGGCTGCCGCGGCACGACCGGTACGGAGGCGAGCTTCGTCGACCTCTTCGAGGGCGACGGTGATAAGGTCGACGAGATGAATCACCGCATCGCCGCGGAGTTCGGCTTTGAAAAGTGCTTCTCCGTCAGCGGGCAGACCTATCCGCGCAAGACCGACAGCCGCATTCTGAATGTGCTCTCGTCCATCGCGCAGAGCGCCTACCGCATGGCGAACGATATCCGCCTGCTCCAGCACGACCGCCAGGTCGAGGAGCCGTTTGAAAAGAACCAGATCGGCTCGTCCGCGATGCCGTATAAGCGCAATCCCATGCGCTCCGAGCGCATCTGCTCGCTCAGCCGCTATCTGATGGCTGACGCGGCCAACGCGCCGATGACGGCCTCGACCCAGTGGCTCGAGCGCACGCTCGACGACTCGGCCAACCGCCGCATCTCGCTGCCGGAGGGATTCCTCTGCGCCGACGCAGTGCTGCGCCTGTGCCAGAGCGTGACCAACGGCCTGCACGTGAACGAGAAGATCGTCGAGCGCACGCTGCGCGAGTATCTGCCGTTCCTCGCGACCGAAAATATCATGATGGAGGCCGTCAAGCGCGGCGGCGACCGCCAGGAGCTGCACGAGAAGATCCGCCGGCATTCCATGGCCGCGACCGCCCGCATGAAAGAAGGCGAGCCGTGCGACCTGCTGGACCGTCTGGCGGGCGACAGCGCCTTTGGCATGACGCGCGCGGAGCTCGATCATGTGATGGAGCCGAAGCTCTACATCGGCCGCTGCAGGCAGCAGGTGGAGCGCTTCCTGGACGAGTGCGGGCCGCTTTTGAAGGATGCTGCTGCGGCGGACGGGCATATTGACCTGTAACGGCAAAAAACGGAGAGAGAAGAGAGATAACATGAGTACCCTTGCAAAAAAAGCGCACGGCCAGATGTCGGAATCGATGCTGACGGCTGTGTTCATCGTCCTTTCCGGCGGCCTGCAGGACGCCTACACCTACCTCTGCCGCGGAAAGGTCTTCGCCAACGCGCAGACGGGCAATATCGTGCTCTTCAGCGCCCACCTGTTTGAAGGGGAATGGGCACTCAGCGCGAGCTATCTTGTGCCGGTGCTGTCGTTTATGGCGGGCGTTTTCGTGGCAGAGTGTGTGCACCGGCGCTATAAGCGCATGGAAAAGGTCCACTGGCGCCAGCTCATCATTCTGGTGGAGATCGTGCTGCTGTTTTTCGTCGGCTTTTTGCCGCAGTGCTTCAACACACCGGCCAACGCGCTCGTTTCCTTCGTCTGCGCCATGCAGGTGCAGACCTTCCGCAAGGTGCGCGGACACGCGTATGCCAGCACCATGTGCATCGGCAATATGCGCAGCGGCACGGACGCGCTGTGCGCCTATTTTCACACGCACGACCGCGAGGTGCTGCACAAGGCGCTGACGTATTTCGGCGTGATCGGCCTCTTTGCTTTGGGCGCGGGCTGTGGCGCGCTGCTGACGAAGTATTTCGCCGAGCGCGGGATCTGGGTGTCCTGCGCGCTGCTGACGGTCAGCTTTCTTATCATGTTCGTCCGCGAGGACAAGTGAAAAACGCTTCCCGCGAGGGCGGAGACCGAAGGGATTCGGCCTCCGCCTTTTTTTGCGGAAATGACGGGAAAGCGTCATTGTGCCTGCAAAAACGGGCAGACTATTATGAACGAACTGTAAAGAATGGATGAGACTGCACAAAAAGAGGTGAGTGCACATGGAATCGCCGGGAAAAGTGTGGTATAAAGATAGCATAAAAGAAAGAGGATGCAATGACCGAAGATAAGAAGGTTATAGATTAAATAAATCTTGATTTATTTATTTAATTCATCTATAATAGTGAAAATCAACAGCGCCGCACACGGCGCCGAGAAAGACGAGGTGGACCGGAATGGCAATGGAGGAATTGCTTGCCGTGCAAGAACTGGAAAAACGGCTTGCAGAGGAATATGCCGCAGCACAGGCGGAAGCGAAGAAGCAGCTCGCCGTGGAGCAGCGGGCCTGCGCGCGTCTGCTGGAGGATAACCGCCGCAACTGCGATGTGGAAGCGAGACAGCTGATGGCAGACGCCGAGCAGCGCGCGGCGCAGCAGACGGAAAAGACGCTCGCGGAGGCGCACGCGGCGTGCGAAAGGATGCAGAAGGCGGCGCGCGAGAGATTACCGCGCGCGGCGCAGTGGATCGCGGAAGAGGTTGTGAAAAGCGAATGGCTATCGTTGCAATGAAGCACCTGCGTCTTGTGGGGCTCGAGAGCGAGCGCGAAGCGCTGCTCAAGGCGCTGCAGGACATGGGATGCGTAGAGGTCTCCGGGGTGGACGGCGCGGAGGACGCGCTGCATGAGGGCTTTGCCCGCCCGGACGACAGGGCGCTGCTTTCCGCCCAGGAGAGCGCGCGATCGTACCGCACGGCGCTTGCGGCGCTGGACCGGTACGCACCGGAGAAAAAGGGAATGTTCCGCAAGCGCGCGGCGGTCACGCGCGAGGAATTTTTCAGCGCGGAGAACGCAGAGGCGGCAAAGGCCGCGGCGGATGCGCTGAACGACCGGCAGCGACGTCTCGGCGAGATCGAGAGCGAGCGCACCAAGGAGGAGACGCTGCGCGCGTCCCTCGCCCCGTGGCTGACGCTTGACGTACCGCTCGACCGGGAGGACGGCGCGCTGTGCGCGGCGTTTGGAACGGTCGGCATAGCGGTGACGGACGAGGCACTGAACGCCGTCTGCGCGGATTTTGACGGCCTTGCCCTGTGGCAGCAGGCATCGGCGGACCGCTCTCTGCGCTACCTTTTCATTGCCTGCCACGAGAGCGTGAAGGACCGGGCGATGGCCGCGCTGCGCGAGATCGGGTTTTCTCCTGTGAGCTTCCGCGGTCTGCATGGCACGGCGAAGGAGAACGACGAGCGCGCGAAGGCGCGCCTTGACGAGCTTTCAAGGGAGAAGCAGGATATCGAAGCGCATATGGCGGGCCTTGGCGATAAGCGGGCGCTGCTGCTGCGCGCGAGCGACCGCGCCGCCATCACGCTGCGGCGCGAGGCGGCCAAGAGCCGCCTTGTTGAAACGGACAAGGCCTTCCTGCTCGAGGGCTGGCTGCCTGCCGACCGCTGCGGGGCGCTTGAACAAACGCTTGCGCCGTTTACCTGCGCGGTCGAAACGCGCGAGCCGGCGGAGGACGAGTATCCGCAGGTGCCGGTGCAGCTCAGGAACAACAAGCTGACGCGGCCGCTCAATATGGTCACGGAGATGTATTCGCTCCCCGCCTACGGTACGCTCGACCCGAATCCGCTGATGGCGCCGTTCTTCATTTTGTTCTACGGCATCATGATGGCGGACATGGGCTACGGATTGCTGATGATCCTCGCCTCGGTCATCATCAATAAAAAGTACCGGCCCAAGGGGACGAGCGGCGAGCTGTTCAGCCTGCTGGGGCTCTGCGGCGTGAGCACCTTCATCATGGGTGCGCTGACGGGCGGCTTTTTCGGCGACTTTCTCACGCAGCTTGTCGCCATCGTCAGCCCCGGCACGGTCTTTGCGCTGCCGAAGCTCTTTGACCCGCTCGATGACCTGACGATGATCCTGATCGGCTCGATGGCGCTCGGCATGGTGCAGATCGTCACCGGCATGGCCATCAGCCTCATCGAAAAGTGCAAGCGGAAGAAATTCCTCGACGCCTTTTTCGAGGAGATCACGTGGTGGATCGTGTTTATCGGCATCGCGCTGGCAGTCCTCAAAAAGGGAACGGCGGTGCTGTACCTCGGCTGTGCGCTGGTGCTGCTCGGCCCCATCGTGCAGGGCAAGGGCTGGGGCAAGCTCACAGGGCTGTTCGGCTCGATCTACAACCACGTGACAGGCTACTTCGGCGACATTCTGTCCTACACGCGACTGATGGCGCTGATGCTCGCGGGCAGCGTGATCGCACAGGTCTTCAATATGCTCGCGGCGATGCCGGGCAACGTGATCGCGTTTCTCATCATTTCGATGCTCGGCAATGCGATGAACTTCGGCCTCAATCTCCTCGGCTGCTACGTGCACGATCTGAGATTGCAGTGCCTTGAATTTTTCAACAAGTTCTACGTCGACGGCGGAAAGCCGTTCCGTCCCATGACGCTGGACACGGAATATGTCGATCTGCAATAAATAAAAAAACGGAAAAACCGTAAGGAGGATAATCATGGGTATTTTTGAACTGACGACGGGCGGCGCCATCGGTATGCTGGGCGCGGGTTTGGCAGTGTGTCTTGCGGGCTCGGGCAGCGCGCGCGGCACGGGCCTTGCCGGTGAAGCCGGTACGGGGCTTCTGTGCGAGGATCCGAGCAAATTCGGTAAGGTGATGATCCTGCAGGTCATTCCCGGCACGCAGGGCCTGTACGGTCTGGTGATCGGTTTCCTCTGCCTGATGCGCATGGGCGTGCTGAACGGCACATATGTCGATATGTCGCTTCAGGAGGGGCTTCGTTACTTCGCGGCCTGTATGCCCATCGCCATCGGCGGCGGCATTTCGGCCGTGGCGCAGGGCCGCGTGGCCGCGGGCTCGATCAACATTCTGGCACGGCAGCCCGAGCACTGGTCAAAGGGCATGGTGCTGTGCATCGTGGTCGAGTTCTACGCCATTCTTTCTCTGCTGGCATCGATCATGATGCTGCTCAACATCGGCTGAGACGCTGACGGAAAGGCGGAAACGCAATGAACGGAATGGAAAAGATCACCGCGCGCATGGAAGCGGACGCGGCCCGCTCGCTCAGCGAGCTGAACGGGCAGACCGAGCGCCAGCTCCGGGAAATGCGGCAGGAGAGCGAAAAACGCGCCGAACAGGAGCGCGAGGCCCTGTCGCAGCGCGCGAAACAGGCGGCGCAGGAGCGCTACGAGCGCCTGTGCTCGGCGGCAGAGATGGAAACGCGCAAGCTGACGCTTTCCGCGCAGCAGGCGGTGCTTGCCGAGGCCTACGACCGCGCGCTGGAGAAGCTGTGCGGGATGCCGAAGGAAAAATACCTTGACCTCCTCGTCCATCTTCTCAAGCGTGCCGTGAGCACGGGGACGGAGGAGCTTCTGCTCTCTCAGAAGGATCACGATGCCATCGGCTGTGAGCTCACCGAGCGGGCAAACCGCGAGCTGGGGACAAGCCTGACGCTCTCGGACCGGTGCGCGGATATCCGCGCGGGCTTCCTGCTCGTGAGCCGGGAGTGCGACGTGAACTGCTCGTTTGAAACGCTTCTCGCGCTCTCGCGCGAGAGGACCGAGCGCGGCGCGGCCGAACTCCTCTTTGCACAGTAAGGGAGGGGAGAAGCGGTGCAGCAGTATCGGGATACGAATTATGCAGCGGTCTCTGCGGCGCTGCACGCGCGCGAAGCGCACCTTTTGACACAGGCGCTTTCCGAGCGGATGCTGGAAGCGCCCACCGCGGAGGAGAGCTGCAAGCTGCTCATCGAGTGCGGCTATCCGCCGATCGAGCACTGCACGCTCGGAGAGGTGGAGCATCTGCTGGCGCTTTCGCGCGCGGAGCTCTACCGTGAGGTCGCGGTGCTCGCGCCGGACAAGCGCCTGGTCGAGCTTTTTCAGCTCAAGTACGACTATCACAACGCAAAGCTTGCGCTGAAGGCAAAGCTCACGGGCGAGGATGTCTCGCGCCTTGTTATTGGCTGCGGACGGTATGACGCTGCGGCGCTGCTGCGCGGCGAGCGGGGGATGCTTTCCTCCCGCATGGGCCGCGCAATGGCGCAGGCGGAGAAGGAGGCCGAGGGCGGAGATGTCCGCGCGGCGGAGCTGACGCTGGACCGGGCCTGCTTTGAAGAAATGAGCGCGCTCGCCAAAGAGACGGAAAGCGACTTCCTCATCGGCTACGTTGCCTTGCAGATCGACGCGATCAACCTGCGCACGCTGGTGCGTGCCCAGCGCATGGGCGCGTCGGATGAGCTTTTGTCCGCGGCGCTGCTGCCGGGCGGACACATCCCGGCAAACCAGCTCAAGACCGCGCGCGGCGACCGGCTGGCGGAGCTGACGCGCGGCAGCGCGCTTTCGTCCGCGGGAGAGCTCGCGGCGGCAACGCTGGGCGGCAGCGGCAGCCTGACGGCCTTTGAGCGCGCGTGTGACGATGCGCTCGTGCGGTATTTGCAGCGCGCGCGCAGAACCCCCTTTGGGCCCGAGGTCATCGTGGGATACCTGAGCGCGAAGGAGGCGGAATTCACCGCCGTGCGCACCATTTTATCCGGTAAGCTTGCGGGGCTGAGCGCGGAGGATATCCGCGCGCGCCTGCGCCTGAGTTATTTGTAAGGAGGGCGGCAGATGAACAAGATCGCAGTGATCGGCGGGCGCGACAGCGTGCTCGGCTTCCGTGCCCTCGGCCTTGAGACCTGCATCGCCGAAAACGGCGAACAGGCGAAGGCCGCCATCCACCGCATGGCGAAGGAAAACTACGCCATCATCTACCTGACCGAGCATCTCGCCGCGCAGATCCCGGCAGAGATCGAGCGGCGGCGCGAGGACCTTGCCCCCGCGATCATCCTCGTCCCCGGGCGGGAGGGAAGCCTCGGCATCGGCATGGCGGGCGTGCGCACGGCTACGGAAAAGGCCGTCGGCGCGGACATTTTGTAAAAAAGGAGCGAAAGCCTTATGGGAAAGATCGTTAAGGTCTCCGGCCCGCTGGTCGTGGCGTCGGGACTTTCGGAAGCGAATATGGCGGACGTGGTCCGCGTGGGCGAGCAGCGGCTCATCGGCGAAATTCTGACGATGAGCGGCGATTCCGCCGCCATTCAGGTCTATGAGGAGACCTCGGGCCTCGGCCCCGGCGCGGAGGTCGTGACGACCGGCGCGCCGCTCTCGGTCGAGCTCGGCCCCGGCCTCATCGAGAACATTTACGACGGCATTCAGCGCCCGCTGGAGGTCATCCGCCAGAAGACCGGCGGCAACTTCCTGCCGCGCGGCGAAGAGGTCCCCGCACTCGACCGCGACAAAAAGTGGGATTTCACGGCCGTTGCCAAGGCCGGCGACCATTTGATCGGCGGCGACGTGCTCGGCACCGTGCAGGAGACGCCGTCGATTCTGCACAAGATCATGCTGCCGCCTAAAATGAGCGGCACCGTGAAGGAGATCCGCTCCGGCAGCTTCACGGTAGAGGATGTTGTCGCCGTGGTCGAGACCGACAGGGGCGAGACAAAGGAGCTCACGATGATCCAGAAGTGGCCCGTGCGCGTGGGCCGTCCCTATACGAAAAAGTATCCGCCCGTCACGCCGCTTCAGTCCGGCCAGCGCATCGTGGATACGTTCTTCCCCGTGGCCAAGGGCGGTACGGCGGCTATCCCCGGTCCCTTCGGCAGCGGCAAGACCGTCATGCAGCACGCGCTGGCTAAGTGGGCGGACGTGGACCTCGTCGTTTACATCGGCTGCGGCGAGCGCGGCAACGAAATGACCGACGTTCTGCGCGAGTTCCCCGAGCTCATCGACCCGCGCACGGGCGAGAGCCTGATGAAGCGCACGGTGCTGATCGCCAACACCTCGGATATGCCGGTCGCGGCGCGCGAGGCGAGCATCTACACCGGCATCACCATCGCCGAATACTTCCGCGACATGGGCTATGCCGTCGCGGTCATCGCGGACTCGACCTCCCGCTGGGCGGAGGCGCTGCGCGAAATGTCGGGCCGTCTGGAGGAAATGCCCGGTGAAGAGGGCTATCCTGCTTACCTTTCCTCGCGCCTTGCGCAGTTCTATGAGCGCGCGGGCGTGGTCGAGTGCCTCGGCAGCGACGAGCGGCAGGGAAGCCTTACCGCCGTGGGCGCGGTCTCGCCTCCGGGCGGCGACCTCTCCGAGCCGGTCTCGCAGGCGACGATGCGCATCGTCAAGGTCTTCTGGGCGCTGGATTCGTCCCTGGCCTACCGCCGCCACTTCCCGGCCATCAACTGGCTCAACTCCTATTCGCTCTACCTCGACTCGCTGCGCCCGTGGTACAGCGAGCATCTGGGACATGAGTTCCTTGAAAACCGCGAGTGGGCGATGGCAATGCTGCAGGAGGAGTCGAACCTCAACGAGATCGTGCAGCTCGTCGGCAAGGATTCCCTCAGCGCCAAGGACCAGATCACGCTCGAGGTCGCGCGCATGATCCGCGAGGACTTTTTGCAGCAGAACTCGTTTGCCGACAACGACGCCTATTCCGAATACGACCGTCAGGCGCGTATGCTCTCGCTCATCCGCCAGTACGACACGCAGTGCCGCAGCGCGGCAGAGCGCGGCGGCGACCTGATGGCGATGTTCGCCATCCCCGCGCGCGAAAAGATCGGCCGCGCCAAGGGCGTGCCCGCCGACCAGTACAAGGACGCCTACGCGAACCTGCTCGTCGAGATGGAGGAGCAGCTCGGCGCGATTGCTGAGAAGGGAGAGAAGGAAGAATGATCCGTGAATATAAGACCATCCGCGAGATTTCCGGCCCTCTGATGGTCGTGGACCATGTGCAGGGCGTCACGTATGACGAGCTGGCAGAGATCGTCCTCTCCGACGGCAGCACGCGCCGCTGCAAGGTGCTGGAGGTCAACGGCGACCGCGCGGTCGTGCAGCTTTTCGAGGCCTCGGCGGGTATCAACCTCGCCGACTCGCGCATCCGCTTTCTGGGCCATCCGCTCCAGCTCGCGGTGTCGCGCGATATGCTCGGCCGCGTCTTCAACGGCATGGGCCAGCCCATCGACGGCGGACCCGCCATCATCGCCGACGAGCACCGCGACATCAACGGCCTTGCGATGAATCCCGCGGCGCGCAACTACCCCAACGAGTTCATCCAGACCGGCATTTCCACCATCGATGGGCTCAATACGCTCGTGCGCGGGCAGAAGCTGCCCATTTTCTCCGGCTCGGGTCTGCCGCACGCGCAGCTTGCCGCACAGATCGCGCGTCAGGCAAAGGTTTTGGACGGCGAGAGCAACTTTGCCGTTGTGTTTGCCGCCATCGGCATCACGTTTGAAGAGTCTGAGTACTTCGTCAACGAATTCAAGCGCACCGGCGCCATCGACCGCACGGTGCTCTTCACGAACCTTGCCAACGACCCCGCCGTTGAGCGTATCGCAACGCCGCGCATGGCGCTCACCGCCGCGGAATACCTGGCCTTTGACTGCGGGATGCACGTGCTCGTCATCCTGACGGATATCACAAACTACGCAGAGGCCCTGCGCGAGATCAGCGCGGCGAAGAAGGAGGTCCCCGGCCGCCGCGGCTATCCCGGCTACCTCTACACCGACCTTGCGACGATGTACGAGCGCGCGGGGCGTCAGGTCGGCAAGGACGGCTCGATCACGATGATCCCTATTCTCACGATGCCCGAGGACGACAAGACTCACCCCATCCCCGACCTGACGGGCTATATCACCGAGGGGCAGATCATCCTCTCGCGCGAGCTGTACCGCCGCGGCATCAATCCGCCGGTCGACGTGCTGCCGAGCCTGTCGCGTCTCAAGGACAAGGGCATCGGCGCGGGCAAGACGCGCGAGGACCATTCCGGCACGATGAACCAGCTCTTTGCGGCCTATGCTACCGGTAAGGAGAACAAGGAACTCATGTCGATCCTCGGCGAAGCGGCGCTCAGCCCGACGGACCTGCTGTACGCCAAGTTCGCCGACGAGTTTGAAAAGCGCTACGTTGCACAGGGAAGCGATGAAAACCGCTCCATCGAGCAGACGCTCGACCTCGGCTGGGAGCTTTTGTCCATCCTGCCGCGCAGCGAGCTCAAGCGCATCAAGCCGGAGTATATCGACAAGTATCTCAAAAAGGACGAGTAAGGGGGGAGAAACGTGCCTGCGACCACTGTCAATCCCACCCGCATGGAGCTCACGCGCCTCAAAGCGCGTCTGCGCACCGCCCAGCGTGGGCACAAGCTCCTCAAGGACAAACGCGACGAGCTGATGAAGCAGTTCATGGAGGTCGTGCGCGAGGACCGCGCCCTGCGCGAAAAGGTCGAGCAGTCGCTCACAAGGGCCTACGGCTCATTCGCCGTGGCGAGCGCGCTCATGTCGCCGGAGATGCTCGAGCAGGCGCTGCTCAGCCCGCGGCAGAGCGTTTCGCTTGAAACGAGCAGCCAGAACGTGATGAGCGTCGAGGTGCCGCGCTATGAGTTCAAGCTCGCCAGCGAGGACGGCGGGGATATCTACCCCTACGGCTTCGCTCAGACGAGCGGCGAGCTCGACGATGCCGTGCGTGAGCTGGGCGACATCCTGCCCGACCTTCTGCGCCTTGCCGAGGTCGAGAAGGCGACGCAGCTGCTCGCTGCCGAGATCGAGCGCACAAGACGGCGCGTCAACGCGCTCGAGTATGTCAAGATCCCGCAGATGCAGCAGAGCATCAAGTATATCACGATGAAGCTCGACGAGAACGAGCGCGCGAACACCATCCGCCTCATGAAGGTGAAGGATATGATCCTGCAAGAGGCCATCGAGGAGCGCCGCGAGCTCGACGCAGAAGAGGGAAGCGGCGTGACGGAGCGCTGAAAACCGACAGACGAAAAAAGAAGAGGCAAACGCTTATGCGTTTGCCTCTCTTTTTGGCCGAAGAAACTTATGCCTGCTTGCCTGCGCTGATCCAGGACTCATCCGACGGGTCGTTGCGGAAGCGGATGAGCCGCGCAACATCGTCGGGGTGGATGTAGTCCTGCTCTGCCGCGACAGCGGCGATGACGTCGAAATTCGTCAGGCTGTGGTTTTTTACATTGGCGGCGGCAAGGCGGTCAAGGCCCTTGCGCATCCCATAGGTGAAGATGCTCGCAATGCCCAGTACCTCCGCGCCCGCTTCACGCAGGACATTCACAACGTCCAGAACACTTCCGCCGGTGGAGATGAGGTCCTCGATGACAACGACCTTCTGGCCCGGCTCAAGGCGGCCTTCGATCTGGTTTTTGCGGCCGTGGTCCTTGCCGGACGAGCGCACATAGCCCATGGGAAGGCCCATCATGTGGCCGACGATGGCGGCGTGGGCGATGCCCGCCGTGCTCGTGCCCATCAGCACCTCCACATCGGGATAGTCGGCGCGAATGATCTCACACAGCGCACTTTCCACCTGCGTGCGCACCTCAGGTGCGGTCAGGATCAGGCGGTTGTCGCAGTAGACGGGGCTCTTGATGCCGCTGGCCCAGGTGAAGGGCTCGTCGGGCCGGAAAAAGACGGCGCGGATGGAGAGCAGCCCCTCCGCGATCTTGCGCTCTGAATGCTCCATAGTGATCGTTTCTCCTCTCAATTTTTAGTGTGCCGATAAAATGAGTGTTTCGATGCCTGCCGGCGTTTCGGCGATATGCTCGGCGCCGGCGGCGGTCAGCTCTTCGCGGCTGCCGTAGCCGTAGAGCACGCCGATGACCTCGAGCCCTGCGAGGTGGCCGCCGATGACGTCGTGCTCGCGGTCGCCGATCATCACGGCGCGAGAGAGCCCGTCACAGCCGGCAGATTTCAGCGCGGCCCTGACGACATTGACCTTTTTGCCCGCCTCCTTGTCGCCTGCGGGCGCGCCGCAGACGGCTTCAAAGTACGGCATGAGTCCAAAGTGCTCGACGATGCGCTCGGCCATGGTGTCGAGCTTCGATGTGGCGACGAAGAGCCGCTTGCCCTGCGCCTTCAGGTGCGCAAGCAGCTCCGGGATGCCGGGGTAGGGGGCGTTGTCGAGCCACCCGTCCTTTTGGTAGTATTCGCGGAATTTTGCGACCGCGGCGTCCACGTCCTGCGCGGGGACAAAGCGCGCGAAGGTCTCGCTCAGCGGCGGGCCGACGAAAAACGACAGCTCGCGCCAGTCGCGCTCGATGCCGAAGGCACGCAGGGCGTACTGCCCGGCCTTCATGATGCCGGGTCCGGACTCGGTCAGCGTGCCGTCCAGATCAAATAAGATGATATCCCAGCTCATTTTTTACCCCACGAACTCGCTGACACAGCGGCGGTAGGCGGCGACGGGGTCCTCCGCCTGCGTGATGGGGCGGCCGACAACGATGTAGTCCGAGCCGATCTCGCGCGCCCTTGCGGGCGTGGTGATGCGCACCTGATCGTCCGCCTTCGCGTCGGCAAAGCGGATGCCGGGGGTGACGGTGAGGAATTCCTTCGCGCAGGATTCATGGATGCGCCCGGCCTCGAGCGGGGAGCAGACCACGCCGTCAAGACCGGCGGCCATGGCATTTTTTGCGTAGTCGATGACCACTTCCTCAAGGGGACGGTGGATGCCGATCTCATCCTCCATGCTCTGCTGGCTCGTGGAGGTGAGCTGCGTGACGGCGATGAGCAGCGGACGCGTGCCGTCCGCGCGGGTGAGACCCTCGAGTGCGGCAGACATCATCGCGCGCGTACCGGGGGCGTGAAGGTTGACCATGTCCACATCGAGGGCGGAGAGCACGGCCATGGCCTTTTTTACGGTGTTGGGAATGTCGTGCAGCTTGAGATCGAGGAAGATCTTGTGGCCGCGGGCTTTGATCTCGCGCACGATCGCGGGGCCTTCGGCGTAGAAGAGCTCCATGCCGATCTTCACAAAGGGCTTTTCGCCGGTGAAGCGGTCGAGAAACGCGAGCGTTTTTTCCTTGCTGTCAAAGTCCAGTGCGATGATAACGTCCTTACCCATGGTGGGCACCTCCTATGATATCGTTCAAATCGTTGATGTTGTATTTCTGCATGACGCGGGGCAGGTCCTCGACGATGCGGCGGCAGGCGAAGGGATCGACAAGGTTGGCAGCGCCGACCTCGACCGCCGTTGCGCCCGCGAGCATCAGCTCGATGACGTCCTCGGCGCTCATCACGCCGCCGAGACCAACGACGGGGATGCGCACCGCTTCGTAAACCTGCCAGACCATGCGCACGGCGAGCGGGAAGATCGCGGGACCGGACATACCGCCCGTGCCGTTGGCAAGAAGGGGCTTTCTCGCCTTGAGATCAAGGCGCATACCCATGACGGTATTGATGAGGCTGATACCGTCCGCGCCTGCGTCCTCACAGGCCTTGGCAATGTCCGCAATGCTCGTGACGTTGGGGGAGAGCTTGACGATGACGGGCTTTTTGACCGCGTCTTTCACCGCGCGCGTGACCGACGCGGCAGCCTTGGGGTCGGTGCCGAAGCTCATGCCGCCGCCGTGGACGTTGGGGCAGGAGATGTTCACCTCAAGCCAGCCGACCTGCGGGCAGGCGTCGAGCTTCCGGCAGACCTCGACATATTCATCGAGCGAAAAGCCGCTGATATTTGCCATGACAGGCTTGTGGAAAACACGCGCGAGCTTGGGAAGCTCCTCGGCGATGACCGCGTCTACGCCGGGGTTCTGAAGGCCCACGGCGTTGAGCACACCGCTTTGCATCTCGGCGATGCGCGGCTGGGGATTGCCGAGGCGGGGCTCGCGCGTCGTCCCCTTAAAGGAGAACGTGCCGAGGCAGTTGATATCGTAGAGCTCCGCGAACTCATAGCCGTAACCAAATGTGCCGCTGGCGGGGATGACGGGATTGTCGAGGGGAAGACCGCAGAGCGTGATATTCGTCGTTACCATTTGAGTTCCTCCCTTCGGAAGACGGGACCTTCGCGGCAGACGCGGCTGGGGCCGTTCGCCGTGTCGATCGTGCAGCCCATGCACGCGCCGAAGCCGCAGCCCATGCGCGCTTCCAGACTGATCTGGCCGGGCTTGTCCGTCTTTGCGCAAAGCGCCTTGAGCATTGGCGTCGGCCCGCAGGCGCAGACGGTGTCGAACCGCTCGGGCAGCGCGTCGGTCACAAAGCCGCGCGTGCCGCAGCTGCCGTCCGCCGTTGCAATGACGGTCTGCACGCCGAGCGCTTTGAATTCATTTTCATAGAAAACATCCGCCGATGTATTGAAGCCGAGAACGGCGACGGGCGTTTTGCCCGCGGCAAGGAGGTATTTAGCAAGACCGTAGAGCGGCGCGGTGCCGATGCCGCCGCCCGCAAGGAGCGTTGTTTCGCCGCAGGCGGCAACGTCGAAGCCGTTGCCGAGACCCGAGAGCGCATCGAGCGCCTGTCCCGGCGTGCAGCGGGAGAGCCAGTCTGTTCCGCCGCCGACTACTTTATATAGGAGCGTGACGCTCTTTTCGTCCCAGTCGCAGATGGAAATGGGCCTGCGCAGGAAAAAACCGGGCAGACGAAGGTCGAGGAACTGGCCCGGCGCAGTGATGGCCGAGGTGTCGCCCGTCAGGCGCAGGCGGAAAACGCCCGATGCAATGGGGGCGTTTTCCGCGATGGTATAGGTCACTTCGTTCAAAGCGCGTCCTCCTGATAAGAAAATCCCGGCCCACGAGGATGCCTGAAGGCATTAGCGAGACCGGGAAACAAAATCATATTCAAAATGAGCGGCAGTCATATCATCGGCAGAGGAAACGGTCGTTCCGTCCGAAAAAAATGCCGTCGCAAAAGGAAACACGACGAGCGGGAGGGGCTGTACGTTTTTCAGACGATAGCGCATCTTCCGTTCCTCCTTGTCGTAGCTTCGGTGCATTATACGGGATATTTGCGGGAATGTCAAGTGCGGATGCGCGAGGCTCGGGCGCAAATGAAAAAATATGCACACTTGTCATGAAAACTTGCCAAATGCGCATTTTGACGGCGGAAAAATGCGGAAAAACGGACACTGTATTGGTGTAAAGTGCTGTAATTTTTGGGATCGGCGCCAGGCAAATCGCACGCTTTTCGACGAAAATCGAAGAGGAGGGCGAAAATGTAAAATGATTCGGTTGACAATCGCCGTTCAGACTTTTATACTGAGGGCAACAAAGTTCCACGAACGGAGAAGACAAGACAGATGAAGAGCATTTTCGTTTTTGCATACTACTATTACTTTACTGTGAATTCATAGTAAGGCTAATTTGTGATGCAACGAAAAAGGGCTCTTGAAAAAGATGACTTGATGCGGCACAGGTTAGACCTGTGCCGCATTTTTCGTTCCGGAGATAAAAATTCATGACCGATCTAAGGAGGACACTATCATGATCGTCGTACTCAAGCATGGCGCGGAAGCAGACAAGCGCGAGCAGCTCATCAACTGGCTCAAAAATCAGGGACTTGGCGTGCATATCTCCGAGGGCGAGTACCAGACCGTGCTGGGACTGATCGGCGACACGGCGCGCGTTGACATGGATCTCATCGAAAGCCTGAGTATCGTTGACTCCGTCAAGCGCGTGACGGAGCCCTTCAAATGCTGCAACCGCAAGTTCCACCCGGACGATATGATCGTTCAGGTGGGCGATGTAAAGATCGGCGGTGGCAACTTCTGCATGATCGCAGGGCCCTGCTCGGTCGAGTCTGAGGAGCAGATCGTCGCGGTCGCCAAGGCGGTCAAGGCCTCGGGCGCGAATATGCTGCGCGGCGGCGCGTTCAAGCCCCGCACCTCTCCGTATGACTTCCAGGGCCTGAAGGCCGAGGGGATCGAGCTGCTGAAGATCGCCCGTCAGGAGACCGGCCTTCCCATCGTCACCGAGATTATGGGCACGAACTACCTGCCGCTTTTTGAGGACGTCGACCTCATTCAGGTCGGTGCGCGCAATATGCAGAACTTCGATCTGCTGCGCGAACTCGGCAAGCTCAGAAAGCCCATCCTCTTAAAGCGCGGTCTTGCCAGCACGCTCAAGGAGCTGCTGATGAGCGCAGAGTACATCATGGCCGGCGGCAATGAGCAGGTCATCCTCTGCGAGCGCGGCATCCGCACCTACGACGACTACACGAGAAATACGCTCGACCTTGCGGCTGTGCCGATGCTCAAGGAGCTGACGCACCTGCCCGTCATCGTCGACCCGAGCCACGCGACCGGCATTGCGCGTCTGGTCCCGCCGATGGCGCTGGCCGCTGCCGCCTGCGGCTCTGACGGTCTCATCATCGAGGTGCACAACGACCCCATCCACGCGCTGTGCGACGGCGCGCAGTCCCTGCGCCCCGAGCAGTATGATGACCTTGCCAAGGCCGTGCGCCGCGTGAGAGAGGCGGTGCAGGCATGACGGTCGGCATCGTTGGCCTCGGACTGATCGGCGGCTCGTTCGCCAAGGCATATCACGAGGCGGGCGAGCGCGTGCTCGCCCAGGATATCGACCGCGATGTCGTGTCGTTTGCCATCATCAGCGGCGCGGTGGACGAAGAGCTTACCGACGGGACAATGGCGGAATGCGACCTCATCCTGCTGGCGGTCTGCCCCGCGGCGGCGGTCGAATGGCTCCGGAAAAACGCGCCGAAGATCGCCTCTCACACGATCGTCATCGACTGCTGCGGCACAAAGCGCACGGTCTGCGCGGCGTGCTTTCCCATCGCCGCGCAGTATGGCATCACCTACCTTGGCGGACACCCGATGGCAGGCACGCAGTTTTCCGGCTTCAAATACGCCAAGGCGGACCTCTACCGCGGCGCGCCGATGGTGCTCGTGCCGCCGCGCTTTGACGATATCGAGCTTCTGAGCCACGTGAAGGACCTGCTCTCACCTGCGGGCTTTGGGAGCTATTCCGTCACGACCGCCGAGCAGCACGACGAGATGATCGCCTTCACCTCTCAGCTCGCGCACGTGGCCTCGAATGCTTATATTAAGAGTTCCACGGCGAAGAAGCATAAGGGCTTTTCCGCCGGCAGCTACAAGGACATGACGCGCGTTGCGTGGCTCGCGCCCCATATGTGGGCGGAGCTCTTCATGGAGAATAAAGAGTTCCTGCTCAGGGAGATCGACTGCTACATCGAGCATTTGAGCGAGTATAAGACCGCCATGGAGCAGGGCGATGAAGAGACCCTCATCCGTCTTCTGGACGAGGGCAAGAAGAGAAAGGAAGAGGTGGACGGCTGATGCGAAGCATCCATATCAAGGCCTCGCGCGAATACGACGTGCTGGTCGAGCGCGGACTTTTAGACCGAACGGGTGAGCTGCTCAAAGAGGTCAGCACACCCGGCATGGCCGCCATCGTGTCGGACGATACGGTCTATGCGCTCTACGGCGAGCGCACGGTCAAGGCGCTGGAAAAGGCGGGCTACCGCGTGCATTCCTTCGTCTTCCCCGCGGGCGAGGGGAGCAAGAACCTCTCGACCTACGCCGATGTGCTGCACTTCCTCGGTGAGCACCGCTTCAGCCGCAGCGACGTGGTCGTGGCGCTCGGCGGCGGCGTGGTGGGAGACCTTGCGGGCTTTGCCGCGGCGACCTATCAGCGCGGCATGGGCTTTGCCCAGATCCCGACGACGCTGCTGGCCGCGGTGGACTCATCCGTCGGCGGCAAGACGGCCGTCGATCTGCCCACGGGCAAGAATCAGGCGGGCAGCTTCTATCAGCCCTGCATTGTGATCTGCGACCCCGACACGCTCGAAACACTGCCCGAGGAGCAGTACCGCTGCGGCTGCGCCGAGATCATCAAGTATTCGATGCTGGGAAGCGCCGCGTTTTTTGAAGAGCTTTACCAAACGCCTGTGCGCGAGCAGTACGAGCACGTCATCGAGGTCTGCGTTGCCATGAAGCGCGACATTGTCGGCGCGGACGAGTATGACCTCGGCCGCCGCCGCACGCTGAATCTGGGCCACACCTTCGGCCACGCGGTGGAGCAGTGCAGCGATTTTTCGCTCCTGCACGGCGAGGCGGTGGCTATCGGCATGGCGACCGTCACGCGCGCGGCGGTCAAGCGCGGGCTGTGCAGCGAGGAAACGCTGACGCGCCTGCTCGATATCCTGCACCGCTACGGTCTTCCGACCGAGACGGGCTACGCGCTCGACAGACTCTATGAGGCGGAGCTGGTCGACAAGAAGATCTCCGGCGGCAAGATGCACCTCATCGTGCCAGAAAAGATCGGCCGGGTGCGCATGGAGACCATCCCTGTCGAGGCCCTGCGCGACTGGATGCGGGACGGTGGCATCCGATGAAAAGAACGATCACACCCGGCGCGCGCACGGGCCATGTGCGCATTCCGGCGTCTAAATCGCAGGCGCACCGGCTGCTCATCTGCGCAGCGCTCGGCGAAGAGAAGACCGAGGTCGTCTGCGACGGCATCTCTACCGATATCGCGGCGACGGCCAAGTGCCTCAGTGCCCTTGGCGCAGATATCGAGCAGACGGAGACAGGCTTTTTCGTCTCGCCGATCCCAAAAGTGCCCGAAGGCCGCTGTGACCTTTACTGCGGCGAGAGCGGGTCTACGCTGCGCTTCCTGCTGCCCGTTGTCGGCGCGCTCGGCGCGCAGGCGGTCTTTCACCGCGAAGGGCGGCTCCCTCAGCGGCCCCTCGCCCCGCTGGACGGTGTGCTGAGGGCGCACGGCATGACGCTTTCCGAGGATGGCGACCTGCTTTTATGCGGCGGGCAGCTTGCGGCCGGAGCCTACGAGATCGCGGGCAATGTGTCCTCGCAGTATATTTCCGGACTTCTCATGGCGCTGCCGCGCCTCACGGGAGAGAGCACCCTGACGGTGACAGGCGCGCTTGAGTCCGCGGCCTATGTCGCGATGACGGAGGACGCGCTGCGGCTGTCGAAAATTGAATTCCTGAAAAATGGCAGTACGTACACCATCCTCGGCGGACAAAAGTTCCGCCTGCCGGCGCGCACGGTCGTCGAGGGCGACTGGTCGAACACGGCGTTTTTCCTCTGCATGGGCGCGCTGTCGAAAGAAGGCGTGACCGTCGAGGGGCTGAATTTGCAGTCCTCGCAGGGGGACAGGGGCGTGTTGGGCGTTCTGCGCGCGTTCGGCGCAGAGGTCTCAGAACATGGCGGCGCCGTGACCGTTAAAAGCGGTAAGCTCCGCGGCGTGACGATCGACGCATCGCCCATCCCCGATCTCATCCCCGTGCTGAGCGTTGTCGCGTCGGTCGCGGAGGGGGAGACGCGGGTCGAAAACGCCTACCGTCTGCGCCTCAAGGAGTCCGACCGCCTCGCGAGCACGGCAAACTTGCTGCGTGCGCTCGGTGGGTGCGTCGAAGAAAAAGAAGACGGCATGGTCATCACGGGCGTGCCCGTGCTGCACGGAGGAAGCGCCGAAACGCAGAACGACCATCGCCTTGCGATGTCCGCTGCCGTCGCCGCCTGCGCCGCGACGGGGGCGGTCACGGTCGACAATGACGCCTGCGTTGCAAAGTCCTACCCCCGCTTCTGGGAGGATTTTAGCAGCTTGAAAGGAGAACGCCTATGAGCAGCACCTACGGTGAAAATCTGCGCCTGACGATTTTCGGTCAGTCGCATTCCCCGGCCATCGGCGTGACGGTCGAGGGCATTCCGGCAGGCGAGAAAATCGATCTGGACGAGCTCCAGCGCTTTTTGAATCGCCGCGCGCCGGGCAAAAACGCCTGGTCGACGCCGCGCAAGGAGGCCGATGCGCCGGAGATCCTCTCCGGCCTTGTGAACGGCTATACCTGCGGCGCGCCGCTCACGGCCATCATCCGCAATACGAATACCCGCTCGCAGGATTACGCGAATCTTGCCGTCACGCCGCGCCCCGGTCACGCCGACTACACCGCCGAGGTCAAATACGGCGGCTATCAGGACCGCGCGGGCGGCGGACATTTTTCGGGCAGACTCACCGCGCCGCTGTGCATCGCGGGCGGCATCTGCCTGCAAATTCTCGCGCGCGAAGGAATCACGGTCATGAGCCGCATCGCTTCCATTGCGGGCATTGCTGACGAAGGAGAGCTGACAGGCTCGCTTGCTGGCAAGGACTTTCCCGTTGTGAGCGACGCCTGCGGCGAGAAAATGCGCGCCGCCATCGCGCAGGCGCGCGAGGAGGGCGACAGCGTCGGCGGCGTCATCGAATGTGCGGTTTTCGGCGCGCCCGCGGGCCTTGGCGACCCGATGTTCGGCGGCATGGAAAACCGGATCGCCGCGGCGGTATTCGGCATCCCTGCGGTCAAGGGCGTGGAATTTGGCGCGGGCTTCGGCGTGTCGAAGCTGCGCGGCAGCGAGGATAACGACGCCTTCACGGTCGAAAACGGGAAAATCGTCACCGAGACGAACTGCTGCGGCGGCATCCTCGGCGGCATCACGAACGGGATGCCCATTGTGTTCCGCGCGGCCTTCAAGCCGACGCCGTCCATCGCGCGCACGCAGCAAAGCGTCAATTTGCAGACGATGACGCCGGAAAAGATGGCCGTCACGGGCCGTCACGACCCCTGCATCGTGCCGCGCGCCGTGCCCTGTGTGGAAGCGGCGGCCGCCATTGCGGTCTATGACGCGTATCTGGCGCGCAAAAAGGAAATGAGGTAAGGGAACATGGACTTAAACGACTATCGAAAAGAGATCGACAGCATCGACGATCAGCTCATCGCGCTCTTTGCCCGACGCATGGAAACGGCTGAGAAAATCGCAGAGTATAAAAGGGCCAACGGCCTGCGTGTGCTCGACGCGCGCCGCGAGAAGGAGAAAATGCGCGCGCTTATGGACAAAACGCCGGAGGATCTGCGCGAGTATGTCTCCTCGCTCTACTCCCTCGTTTTCGAGCTGAGCCGCAGCCGCCAGAGCTGTCTTCTCGGCACGAAGGGCGACCTGCCCACGAAAATTGCCGCGGCGATCGGGCATACGCCCCAGCTTTTTCCCGAGGACGCCGCCGTCGCCTGCCAGGGCGTGGAGGGAGCATATTCCGAGCAGGCTTGCGAGCGGCTCTTCAAGCGCCCGAGCACATTCTTTTTCAGTTCCTTTGAGGCGGTGTTCTCCGCCATTGAAAAGGGCCTCTGCCGCTACGGTGTGCTGCCGCTGGAAAACAGCACGGCGGGCAGCGTGAACGCGGTCTACGACCTGATGATGCAGCACAACTTCCGCATCGTGCGCTCCGTGCGTATCAAGGTTGACCATAATCTTCTTGCCAATCCGGGCGCGAAGCTTGAAGGCATCCGCGAGATCTACTCCCATGAGCAGGCCATCAGCCAGTGCGCGCGCTTTTTGCAGGGGCTTCCCAATGTGAAGGTCATCCGCTGCGAAAACACCGCGGTGGCGGCGCGCATGGTGGCCGAGTCCGGCCGCGATGATGTGGCGGCGCTGTCGTCCCGCGCGTGTATGGAGCTTTACGGTCTTGATTGCCTCGCCTCTTCCGTGCAGGATCAGGGCAATAACTTCACGCGCTTTATCTGCATTGCAAAGAACCTCGAGATCTATCCCGGCGCAGACCGAACGAGCCTGATGATGGTGCTGCCGCACCATCCCGGCTCGCTGTATAAGGTGCTCTCGCGCTTCAACGCGCTCGGCGTGAACATGAACAAGCTCGAGAGCCGCCCAATGCCGGACCGCAACTTTGAGTTCATGTTTTACTTCGACCTCGAGACCTCGGTCTATTCCCCGCAGTTCACGCAGCTCATGGGTGAGCTGCCGGAACTGTGCGAGGAGTTCACGTATCTTGGGTCCTACAGTGAGGTGGTCTGAATGAAGCGCTGCGGATTACTTGGCGAAAAGCTGGGCCACAGCTATTCGCCCGCCATTCACGCGGAGCTGGCGGATTATGAATACCGGCTCTACGAGGTCGCGCCGGAAAAGCTCGGCGAATTCCTGACGGGCGGCAGCTTTGACGGGCTGAACGTCACCATTCCCTATAAGAAGGCCGTCATCCCGTACTGCGCGGCGCTCTCGCCCATCGCGCAGAAGCTGCAAAGCGTGAACGTGCTAGTCAGAAGAGCGGACGGCACGCTGTATGGCGATAACGCCGACGCCTACGGCTTTGCCGGCATGGTGAAGGCGAGCGGCATCGCCGTCGCGGGCAAAAAGACGCTTGTGCTCGGCTCCGGCGGGGCCTCTGCGACAGTCTGCGCCGTGCTCGAAGAGCTAGGCGCGCGCAGCGTGACCGTCATCTCCCGCAGGGGAGAGGACAACTATGACAATCTGGACCGCCACGCGGATGCGGAGGTCATTGTGAACACCACGCCCGTCGGGATGTATCCGAACTGCGGCGTGTCGCCGGTCGATCTGTCGCGTTTCCCAAAGCTTGCAGGCGTGCTGGATATCGTCTACAACCCCGCGCGCACGGCGTTTGTCTTGCAGGCGGAAAAGCTTGGCATTCCCTATATGAGCGGACTCTATATGCTCGTCGCGCAGGCCAAGCGCACGGCGGAGGCCTTTGAAAATCGGGAGATCCCCGACAGCGAGACCGAGCGCATCTGGAAAAAGCTGAGCCTCGGGATGCAGAACATCGTGCTCATCGGCATGCCCGGCAGCGGCAAGAGCACCGTCGCCGCGCGCCTTGCCGAGGCGCTCGACCGCGTCGCGCTCGACAGCGATGCCGAGATCGAGGAGAGAAACGGCGCGACCTGCGCCCAACTCATCGAAAGACGCGGCGAGGCGGAATTCCGAACGCTCGAGAGCGCGGCCATCGCAGACCTTGGTAAGCGCTCGGGCGCGGTCATCGCCACGGGCGGCGGCTGCGTGACGCGGGAGGAAAATTACGACCTCCTGCACCAGAACGGCATTATCTTCTGGCTGGAGCGCGACGTGGACAAGCTGCCGCGCGAGGGGCGCCCGCTTTCCGCGGGCGACCTTGCGGCGCTGTACGACAGGCGCTGGGCGTGCTACGAACGCTTTGCCGACCATGTCATCGACAACAACGGCACGGTGGAGCAAACCGTGCAGGCGATCCTTGATATTTTGCAGCAGTAAGAGGCAAAGCGCCCTCTGTGACAGTTCTTGTCACAGAGGGCGCTTTCTCATGCAGGCGTCACGGCACGGGATGGTTTGTTTGCTGCGCGAGCGCTTCGTCATAGCGTCTTGCACAGTGCCGCCAGTCGATCACGCGCACGCGCAGGGCGAGCGATTCCTCGCTGCACGGTACCACCGGCGCGGTGAGATCGAGCAGCACCGTGCCGAAGGCAATATCGGGATCCTTTGTGCCGGTGAGCCGGAGTGCGCCGTCTGCCATCAGCGAGAGCAGGACACGGCCGCCGCAGGCGCGGCGCAGCGCGTGCGTGAGCACGCGCTCGAAATCCTCCGGTCCGCCAAAATCGCGCGTAATTGCAGCTTCTAACTGATTCAAAATAGACCACCTCGCTTCACGCTATGCAAAAGCAGGGCGGGGCAGAACAAAAAAGCGGAAGGACCCGAGTCCTTCCGCTTTGCGCGCAATGGAAGCGTTAAATGTGGACGACCTTCAGCTCGCTCGCCTCGAAGAGACCGAGGCGCTTGCCGACGTTGACATATACCTGCGGGTCGCCGCTCGTGCAGATGACGAATTTGCCCTTTTTCTGCGGGTTGAGCGCGTTCTGCTCGGTGAGGTATGCCTTGACGGCGTTCGCCTGCTCGAGCGCGGGGTTGATGAGGTGCATTTCGGGGTAGCACTCGCGGAAGTTTTCCTCCACGATGGGGTAATGCGTGCAGCCGAGAATCAGGTTTTCGACCTTTTCGCGCGCGAGAATGTTGTCGACCTGCGTACGGATCTCGGTGTTAATGTCGTGCTGGTTGAAGTCGCCGCGGTCAACGAGTGCCGCGAGCAGGGGAGAGCCCTTGCCGACGACCTTGCACTCGGGATCACCCTCATGGATGAGCTCGGCATACTTGCCGGAGGCGACGGTGAATTCGGTCGCGATGAGGCCGACGCTCTTGAGATGCTCGCGCAGGACGTATTTGGCAGCTTCTTCCACGATGCTGATGATCTTGTAGTCGAAGCAGGGGCGCAGGCGGTCGGCCATGGTGGAGATGGTGTTGCAGGCGATGGCAGTGCACTTGACACCGTTGTCGCCGAGGAATTGGAGCATATTGCGGCTGAGCCCGAAGATCTGATCGGAAGTCTTATTGCCATAGGGACAGTTGGCGCTGTCACCAAAGTAAATGATATCTTCGCCGGGGAGAATGCGCTGAAGCTCGCGCACGACGGTCAGCCCGCCAATGCCGCTGTCCATCACACCGATGGGGCTGTTTGCGTTCAACATGGTTGAAAGCCTCCTTCTTTTTACTGCGAATATTGTAACACATGAATAAAGAAATGCAAGCAAAATCTCACAAATGCGATTTTTTGCAAAAAACGCGCAAAAGCATTGCAATTTTCCATGCAACTGATAAAATAATATCTGGTGAGAGTTGGCACTTGGTGCCCCGGAAGGATATGCGCTGCATTGCGCATCGAATGTAGGATAAGAGGTTCAAATTATGACGATCTTCAACATCATCACTCTCTTCGGCGGCCTGGCACTGTTCCTGTACGGAATGCGGCTGATGGGCGACGGGCTGAAGAGAGGCTCCTCCGATGCGTTCAAGAGCGCAATGGAAAAGGTGACGAACAACCCGCTGGTCGGCTTTCTGCTGGGCCTCGGTGTGACGGCGGTCATCCAGAGCTCTACGGCGACCATTGTGCTTACCTCAGGCCTCGTCGGTGCGGGCATCATGTCGCTGCACCAGTCCATCGGCGTCATCCTGGGCGCGAACGTCGGTACGACCGTGACGGGACAGATCATCCGTCTTCTCGACGTGAACGCGTCGGAGACGTCGCTTCTGAACTTCTTCAAGCCCTCGACGCTGGCGCCGCTGGCCGCGATCATCGGCATTATCTTCCTGATGGCGGTCAAGAGCCGCAAGTCCGATACCATCGGCTCGATCGCAATGGGCTTCGGCATTCTCTTTGCCGGACTTCTCAGCATGACGGCGGCGGTCAGCCCGCTGTCGGAGTCCGAGAGCTTTGCCAATATGTTCTATCAGCTCTCCGGCCAGCCGGTGCTCGGCTTCCTGCTGGGCGCGGGCGTTGCCTTCCTGCTGCAGAGTTCATCGGCCACCATCGGCATTCTGCAGGCCATCTCCACGACCGGCGCGCTGACATTTTCCTCGGTTTACGCCATCATCATCGGCGTCAACATCGGCGACTGCGTCACGACTGCCATCGTTTGCTCCATCGGCTCCAAGGCCGACGCCAAGCGCACGGGCGTGATCCATATCCTCTTTAACGTTGCAGGTTCGATCCTCATTATTGTGGGGTTGATGCTCCTGCACGGCTTCGGCGCGCTCGACCCGCTGTGGGACAAGGTCCTGACCTCCGGCGGCATTGCGAACGTGCACACGGTGTTCCGCCTGATCTCGGCCATCGTGCTGCTGCCGGTCTGCGGGCAGTTTGAAAAGCTCTCGCGCAAGCTCGTCAAGGACGATGTGCAGCTTGGCGAAAACGTGGACCACGAGCTTTCCCTGCTCGATGAAAAGTTCTTCACCTCCCCCGCCATCGCCCTCTCGGGCGCGGGCGAGGCCATCACGACCATGGCGCGCCTGGCCCGCACGGGCGTGATGAGCGCGATGAATGTGCTCGACAAGTACGACCGCCATTCGATCAATGTCATCAACGAGAATGAAGAGCATATCGACAAACTCGCCGACCACGTGGACAACTATCTCATCCGCCTTTCTCCCCATGTGCCGACGGGCCACGCGAACGACCTTCTGAACTATTACATCCAGTGCTTCGGCGAGTTTGAGCGCATCGGCGACCACGCCGTGAACCTGACGGAGAACGCGCAGGAGTTCATCGAGCGCAATGCGAGCCTGTCGCCGGTGGCGCATCAGGAGCTTGCGGTGCTCAGGGAGGCGCTCGGTGAGATTCTCGACTACACCTACAGCGCTTTCGGCGCGACGGACTACGAGGCCGCGCGCAAGATCGAGCCGGTCGAGGAGGTCGTGGATGACCTCGTTGCTACGCTGCGCTCCAATCACATCCGCCGCGTGCGCGACGGCCAGTGCACGGTGTATGCGGGTCTTACCTTCCTCGATATCCTCGTCAATGTGGAGCGTATTGCCGACCAGTGCTCGAATGTCGGCGTTTTTACGCTCTCGATGTTCGATAAGCACATTATGAACAATCACCACGACTATATCCACGAGCTGCACCAGGGCAAGGATCCGGTCTTCAACCACGCCTATCAGGAGACGCACGACAAATACTTCGGCGAGCTGAAGCGCATCGAGCAAGGCAAATGAGAAGCCGGTCATAACGATTGAAAGCATGAAAAGGGCGAGGCCTCTTGTATAAGAGACCGCGCCCTTTTGTTATATGCTGAGGAGATGCGCTGCCCGCGGGAAGGCAGGTCAGCGCTTACCCTGCTTTTTTGCGCGCAGATACAGTACCGCCTCGACCACGCCGCCGCCGACGGCGAGCGCCTTGTCCGAGATCGTCGTGCAGTATTCCGGCTTGCAGCGCGGGTCGACGTCGCCGGACTTCATGCCCTTTTTGACGGGGACGCCATCGTCCAGCACGCCGCGCAGCACGCCGCTGATGGTGCACTTCATCGGCTGACCTGCGACAAAGCCGATGGTCTCGCCCTCCTCGACCGTGTCGCCGATGCGATGGACGGCGGTGAAAATGCCGTCGCACGGCGCGCGCAGCACGCGCTCGCCCGTAAAGCCGCCGATGAGACCTGGAATATTCGTGTTCGGCAGCGCACTGCCGGAATAGATGACGCGGCCCAGCGTGTGGCCGCGCATCGTCTCAACGACGGCGTGGCAGTCCACGCCTACCGTAAAGCCGGGGCCGACGCCCACAACGATCGGCGCGTCCGTGATCTTGGTGCCGAGGTTGTGCTTGGCCAAAATCGCGTCCACGAGCGCATCCGGCGAAAGCGCCTCGCGGCACCGGCACTCAGGGTCGGCCAAAACGGGCAGCACACCCTCGTGCAGCAGTTTTTCTGCTTCTGCGGCGTTTTCCGCGCGTACGGCGCGCAGCCCCTCGACCGTCGTCTCCCCGTGAACGATGGCGTCGGAAAAGGCCACTGTGCGGCGGATCGCCGTCGGTCGGGCGAGATCGGTCATCACTACGTCGATGCCGCAGCGCCACAATCTGATGGCAGCGCCGCTCGCGATGTCTCCCGCGCCGCGGATCAATGCAAGCATACATACACCCCCTGCTGCAGGCTGCCCGCGATGACCGGGCAGGAAAATTCATTTGCCATGGTCTGCGCCGCTTCATAATCGGCGGCAGACTCGACCTTGTTGATGTAAACGCGGTCGCCGTAGCCCTCGGCATTGACGACGCGCGCGGCAAGCTGCGGCGTGATGATCGCTTCCTCATCCGTGCCCGCAAGCTGTGCATAGAGCGCGCTGCGGTGGCAGGTCTCGGATATCTTTTTGCCGATGCCGTCGATCCCTATGACCGTGATGACGCGCTGCGCCTCCGCCGGGATGACCGGCTCGTGCGGCGCGTGCGCCTTGAGCGGCAGACGCTTGGCGCCGTCTGCCTCGACGAGCACAAAATCCGCACAATGCGTGAGCGCGTTCATCGAAAGCCGCGGCGCGCAGAGCTTGCCGTTTTCGGCCGCTTCGCCGACGCAGACAATGTTAGACCGGTCAAGCGCTGCCGAAATAGCGGCCTCGTCCGCGTCCAGCAGCGTTTCGTACCGCGCCGGACGGCGGATGTGCGTCGTGGTCGTGATGATGACCTTGCCTTTTTTCGAGAGCTCTTCGGCGAGCGTTTCCATCAGCGTCGTCTTTCCGCCGCCGCCGATAATGGCGGTCACGCCGCGGCCGATCTGAAGGAGCGGTGCGAGCTTCATGCGTGCCGCCTCACTTTCCGGCACCCGCGCGGCGGGCGCGGTGTTCGATCATCTCCGCCGCGATGCTGATGGCGATCTCCTCCGGCGTCTCGGCCAGGATGGGAAGGCCGATGGGCGCGTGAACGCGGTCGATCTCCGCCTCGGTAAAGCCGTCGCCGCGCAGACGCTCGCGCGTCTTGGCGACCTTGCCGCGGCTGCCGATGCAGCCGATATAGGTCGCATCGCTTCGGAGCACCTGCGAGAGGATCTCATAATCCGCCTGATGGCCCGGCGTCATCACAACGGCATAGTCGTCCGCCGTGAGCGTTACCTTGCCGAAGATATCGGCAAAGCTGCCGAAGATGACCTCGTCCGCTGTGGGATAGCGCGCGGGCTTTGCCAGTTCCTCGCGGTTATCGTACATCGTCACGCGGAAGCCGACAGACGCAAGCACCGGCACGAGCGCACAGCCCACATGACCTCCGCCGAAAATATAGACCCGTCCCGCGCGGGCGAGCGGCTCGATATAGAGCCCGTCCCGCCAGAGCGCGCGGGTCGTAAAGAGCGATCTCTGCTCCTGAGGGAGCTCTGCGCGCGTGAGCACGCGGAAATCTTTGACCAGCTCGCCGTCGAGCGTGAGCAGCAGCCAGAGATCAACGCTCTCGTCAAGCATTTCGCGCCAGCGCTTCAGCACGGCGATCTCGTCCCGCTGCTGTGGGGAGAAGATCTGGAAATACACCGTCACCTCGCCGCCGCAGATCATGCCGATATCGTTCACGTCGCTCGGGTGCAGCGCATAGGACCCGAGCTCGTTTTTCCCGCTTTTCATCGCTTCGAGCGCGCGCAGACCGCTCAGCCGCTCCACCGCGCCGCCGCCGATGGTGCCGAGCGTGCTGCCGTCTTCAAAAACAGCCATCTTTGCGCCCGCGCCGCGCGGCGCGGAGCCGGAGGAGGCCAGGATGCTGCACAGCGCCACGCGCTCACCGCGCGCAAGGGCGGCAAGCATCGCATCGAGCAGCTTCTTCATGCCAAATCACTATCCTTTCAAAAGTATCACGCTTTGCATTGATTATAGCAAAACTGCCCCGCAAATGCAATGCGCGAAGCACCGTTTTTCCGTATTCGGTCGAAAAAAGCGCGCGGCGCGAAAAGACGGACGCAAAAAGGGAGAGCCCCTCCCGTGCGAGAGAGCCTCTCCCTGTCAGGTCCTTTCCCGGACCGGCTTTTCAGCGGTGCTTATACACGCGGCGGTTGTCGAGCGCGAAGATGCGCGGGCTGAATTCACCGGCGTTCAGCGGCGCAAGCGCCTCGCGGTAAATCTCCATGCGGCTGTCGATCTGGTCGATGAGCGAGAGGAGCTCCGCCTCCGCGCACTGGGGCAGCACCGCCGCGCCGAACTGAGGCTCGCCGTGATGCGAAAGCAGCAGATGCTGCAAAAGCATCGACTTTTCCTCCGGGATGCCGAGCGCGGCGGCAGCCTCGCCCACCTCCTGTGCGCCCATGACAAGGTGGCCGAGAAGCTGGCCCTTGGTGGAGTAATCCGTCACAAGACCGAGCTCGGAGAAGGTGAACTCCTGCTCCTTGCCGAAGTCGTGCAGCAGCGTGCCGGCAAGCAGCAGGCTGCGGTCCACGGTGTCTGCGTACTGCGCGGCAAGAAAATCGGCCAGACGCAGCATATTGTACGTGTGCATCAGAAGGCCGGAGAGAAAGCTGTGGTGCACGCTCTTGGCGGCAGGAATGGTGCGGAAGGCCGCCTTATGGCGGCGCAGCATCTCCTCGCATACGGCGCGGTGATCCGGGTCCTCGATGGAGGTGACAAGGCGCTCAATGTCGGCGTAAGCGCCGTCGCGGTCGATGGGGGCGACGCTCACAAGGCGCGAGACGTCCACATGGTCGTCGTCCGCTGCCAGACGGAGCTTGTCGACCGTGATCTGCAGGGCGCCGCGGTAGTCCGACACGCTGCCGCGAATTTTGATGGCCTTGCCCACGTCGCGCTCACCGATGGGACCGGTGTAGTCCCAGACCTTGGCCTCGATCGTGCCGCTCTCGTCGGCGAGCACGGCGGTCAGGAACGGCTTGCCGGTGGCCGTCACCTTGGAGAAGGCGGATTTGAGCAGGTAGAAGCCCTCGACGTCAATGCCGCGCGCCATGCGCGCGATAGGCAGATCGTATTCCATAAACAATGTCCTCTTTTCTGCCCGCGCGCGGCGGGCGGATCGTTCTTCTTTCGTAACGAAAAGCATTATAGCACGCTTGCGCGGAAAGCGCACGGAAAATTTAGGCAATCCCGTACAATTCGGCAGCATTGGGGCAGAAGATCCGTTGAACGCCGCAGCCGCAATTGCGCGGCATTGCCTTTACCTCGCGGCCCTTTCGCGCTGCGCGCGTTCAAGCCAATCTTTCCCCTCGGTAAAGCGCGCGACGAGAAACGACACCACGTAGTCGCCCGCGGAGTTGATCATCGTCGCGGGCGGGTCGACAAGGTTGCCGATCGTCACGGCGATGGGGTAGGCGATGGCCATTTGCGAGGGGAAAAAGAGCGTGCAGATGATGTATTCGCCGATGTATCCGCCGCCGGGGATGCCGCTCATCGCGACCGAGCTGAACACGGCGACGAGCAGGATTTTAACGATGAGCCCCGCGCCCTCAAACGGGATGCCGAATACGCCGAAGAGGAACGCGATCTTCAGCACGCAGCTGAAGCACGAGCCGTCCATGTGCATCGTCGCGCCGAGGGGAAGCACGAGGTCGGAGATATCGCGCGGCACGCCGCTGTCCTCCGCGGCCTCCAGGTTGGTCGGAATGGTCGCGACGGATGAGCAGGTGCCGAGCGCCGTGACCGCGGGGCGCAGAATGTGCCGCCGCATGACGGCAATGCCCGCTTTCCCGCCGCCAAGGTAAGCGTAGAGCGGAAAGGCGAGGAGCGCGTAGGCAAGGCAGAGCGGATAGTAGACGAGCATCGCACGGCCATAGGCCGCGGTGATCTGCGCGCCGTAGGTCGCGACAAGCGAGGCGAAGAAGCCAAAAAACGCAGCAGGCGCGTAATAGGAGATGAGCGAGACGACCTTCAGGAGGCAATTCGTCATATCCTGCAGGACGCGCGCCGTCAGGCAGTCCGCGCCGCCGCTTAGGTTCACGCCGAAGCCGATGAGAATAGAGAAGACGATGAGCGGCAGCATCGCGCGGCGGGAGAGAAGCGCGGCGAAGTCTTCGACCGTGAAGAAGTTGACGAGCAGCTCCGCAACGCTCGCCTGCGCGTCGACCGTGCCGGCCACTGCGTCCGCCCACGGCTCGAGCACCGGGGGATAGAGGCGCATCACGGCGACCATGATGATCGCGGCGATGAGGCCTGTGACGATGAAGACGAGAAGTGTTGTTCCCATGATCCTGCCCGCGCGCTTGGGGCTTTTCATGCAGGCGATGGAGCTCGAGAGCGAGCAGAATACGAGCGGCACGACGATGCAGAACATCAGGTTGATGAAGATGGTGCCGAGCGGCGCGAGACACGTTGCCTCCGGCCACAGCGCGCCCAGCACGCACCCGAGCACGATGGCGAGCAGCATCGCGCTCATAAAGCCGTAGGTGCGGAAAAAGGAACGAGACATAGAATTCCTCCCTTAAAAATTTGCGTTCAACACATTATACCGGGAAGACTTGGACCAATATGCAGAAAAAGAGCGCATCCTTTCGGATGCGCCCCTGACTTTCGAAAAAGCGGCGGAGCCGCTTTTTCGAAAGCCTTGTGCAGTTACTCCAATTCGAATGCGCCGGTATAGAGCTGGTAGTAAGTGCCCTTTTCCGCGATCAGCTTTTCGTGGCTGCCGCGCTCGATGATGCGGCCGTGGTCGAGCACCATGATAACATCGGAGTTTTTGACGGTGGAGAGGCGGTGCGCGATGACGAACACCGTGCGGCCCTCCATCAGCTTATCCATGCCGCGCTGGACGATGGCCTCGGTGCGCGTGTCGATGGAGGACGTTGCCTCATCCAAAATCATGACCGGCGGGTCGGCGACCGCCGCGCGCGCGATGGAGATGAGCTGGCGCTGGCCCTGCGAGAGATTTGCGCCGTTGTTGGCGAGCTCCGTCGCGTAGCTCTGCGGGAGTCTCGTGATGAAGTCGTCTGCACCGGCGAGCTTTGCCGCAGCGATGCACTCTTCATCCGTTGCATCGAGCTTGCCGTAACGGATGTTGTCCATCACCGTGCCGGTGAAGAGGTTCACATCCTGCAGGACGATGCCGAGACTGCGGCGCAGATCGGCCTTTTTGATCTTGCTGACGTCGATGCCGTCGTAGAGGATCTGGCCGTCCGCAATGTCATAGAAGCGGTTGATGAGGTTGGTGATGGTCGTCTTGCCCGCGCCCGTCGCGCCGACGAAGGCGACCTTCTGGCCGGGCTCGGCGTAGACGGACACGTCGTGCAGGACCTCCTTGTTCGGCTCGTAGCCGAAGTCCACGTCGATGAGACGCACATCGCCGCGCAGCGCGCGATAGCCGACCTTGCCGTTGTCATTGGGGTTCTTCCACGCCCAGTGGCCGGTGTGCGTGTCGCTCTCGGTCATGGTGCCGTCGGGGGCGATATTCGCGTCGACGAGCGTGACGAAGCCGTCATCCGTCTCGGGCTTTTCGTCGATGAGGGAGAACACGCGCTGCGCGCCCGCGCCCGCCATGACGATGGAGTTGATCTGCTGGGAGAGCTGGTTGACGTTGCCGGTGAACTGCTTGGTCATGTTGAGGAAGGGAACGAGAATGGAGATATCCAGCGCCTTGCCGGAAAGGCTGACGTTCGGCAGGTGAATGAGCAGGAACACGCCGCCCACCAGGGCGAGAGCAACGTAAAGCAAATTGCCGATGTTGCCGATGATGGGGCCGAGCACGCTTGCGTAGGCGTGGGCGCGGTAGCTGTCCTCAAAGAGCGCGTCGTTGATCTTGTCGAACTCCTCGATGGAGCGCTGCTCATGGCAGAAGACCTTGACGACCTTCTGGCCGGTCATCGTCTCCTGAATGAAGCCTTCGGTCTTGGCGACGGCCTTCTGCTGGCGTAGGAAGAACTTGGCGCTGCCGCCGCCAACGCGCTTGGTGACGATGACCATCAGCACGATGCCGAGGACCAGCACCAGTGTGAGCCAGAGACTGAAGTAGAGCATGATGGCGAATACGACCAGCACGATCGCGCCCGACTGGAGGAAGGCGGGGATGGCCTCGGACACGAGCTGGCGCAGCGTGTCGATATCGTTGGTGTAGAAGCTCATGATATCGCCGTGCTGATGGGTGTCAAAGTAGCGGATGGGAAGGTCCTGCATCCCGCCGAACATCTCCTGACGGAGCTTGTTGAGAAAGCCCTGCGTCATATAGGCCATGAGCTGCTTTTGAACAAGGATGGCGAGGATGGAGAGCGCGTACAGCACGACGAGCAGCGTCAGGATGGGCTTGAGCTCGGCCTGCGCCGCGGCCCAGTCGCGCGAAACATACCACTTTTCGATGACCTGAATGACGTTCTGTGTGAAAAGCGAGGGGATGGAGGACACGATGGACGAAAACAGGATGCACGCGAACGTGATGGGGGCGAGCACAGGGTAGTAGGAGAACAGCTTTTTCACCGTGCGCTTCAGCATAGCAAGGTTTGCGGCGCCGGCATTGGGCCCGCGGCCGGTGTCGATGGGCTTACGCTTCATCCTGCTCACCTCCGTTCGTCTGGGATTCATAGACCTCGCGGTAGATCGCGCTCGAGGCAAGGAGCTGCTCGTGCGTGCCCATGTCCGCGATGCGGCCGTTGTCCATCACCAGGATGAGATCGGCATCCTGCACGGACGCGACGCGCTGGGCGATGATGATCTTGGTCGTTTCAGGGATATAGGTGCGGAAGCCCTCGCGGATGAGCGCGTCGGTGCGCGTGTCGACCGCGGAGGTCGAGTCGTCGAGAATGAGGATCTTCGGCTTTTTCAGCAGCGCGCGGGCGATGCAGAGGCGCTGCTTCTGTCCGCCGGAGACGTTTGTGCCGCCCTGCTCGATATAGGTGTCGTACCCGTCGGGGAAGGAGCGGATAAAGTCGTCCGCCTGCGCGAGCCTGCACGCCTCGACCATCTCGTCATCGGTGGCATTCTCGTTGCCCCAGCGCAGGTTATCCTTGATGGCGCCGGAGAAGAGAACGTTCTTTTGCAGCACCACGCTGACTTTGCCGCGCAGGGCGTCAAGGTCGTAATTGCGCACATCCACGCCGCCGACCTTGACGCTGCCTTCGGTTGCGTCGTACAGGCGTGGGATGAGCTGCACGAGGGTCGATTTGCTCGAGCCCGTGCCGCCGAGAATGCCGACGGTCTGACCGGATCTGATGTGCAGATCGATGCCCTGCAGGGCAAACTTCTTTGCCTGCGCGGAGTACTTGAAGCTGACATTTTCGAAGTCGACGGAGCCGTCCTTTACCTCGCACACGGGCGCGGCGGGGTCGGTGAGCGCGGGCTGCTCCTGCAGCACCTCGCAGATACGCACGAACGACTCGTAGGACATCGTGAGCATGACATAGATCATCGAGATCATCATCAGCGACATGAGAATCTGCATCCCATAGGTCAGCATGGCCGAGAGCTGGCCGACGTCGATGCTTGTGCCGCCGCCCGTGATGATGAGCTTCGAGCCGACATAGAGCACAAAGACCATGTTGAAGTATACGCAGAACTGCATCAGCGGGCCGCTGAGCGCGACCACGCGCTCGGCGTAGGTGAAGTCCTTGGCAATATCGCCCGAGGCGGCGGCGAACTTCTTCTTTTCGTATTCCTCGCGGGCAAAGCCCTTGACCACGCGCATCGCGCGCACATTTTCCTCCACGGATTCGTTGAGCCGGTCATATTTGCGGAAGACTGCGCGGAAGGCGGGCATCGCCTTGCGCGCGATGAGAAGAAGCCCGACGACGAGCAGCGGGATAACGATGACGAAGGTCGTCGCGAGCGCGCCGCCCATGATATAGGCCATGATGATGGCGAAGAGGAACATCAGCGGGGCGCGCACGGCGATGCGGATGCACACCATGAACGCCATCTGCACGTTGTTGACGTCGGTCGTCATGCGCGTGACGAGCGAGGCGGACGAGAATTTGTCGATATTCTCAAAGGCAAAGCTCTGCACGCGGGTAAAGACGTCGTGACGGACATTTTTGGCAAAGCCCGCGCTCGCGCGCGAGCCGAACAGACCGCCTGCCGCGCCGCAGCCGAGCGACACGAGCGCCATCAGAATGAGCACGAGGCCCACGCGCACGATGCCGCCGAGCTCTGCGCCGGCCTTGACCTCGTTGATGAGGTTTGCGGTGAAAAACGGAATGAGCACTTCGATCGCCACCTCGCCGACCATGCACACAAGCGTCAGGATGGTGGGCTTTCTGTACTCGCGGATGCAGCCCATGAGCTGCCGGATCATGTTCATTGGCAATGCTCTCCTTTCCCGGGGGGACAGGGAGGAAGCTTTCCCTGTGCGATGAGGTGCTCGCGCTGCTCCTCAAAGGTGTCGTGGATGGTGCGCAGCGCGTCGCAGAAGCGCTCGCGCTTGCCGCTTTCAAGCTGGTCGAAGAATTCGCGGAACTCCGCCGCGTCCTTTTCAAGAAAGCTCATCACGTATTCGTCGGCCTTCGTCGTGGCGCGCAGGCGGATGACCCGGCGGTCATCCGGGTCGCTCAGCCGCTCGGCAAAGCCGCCGTCGACCAGCTTGTCGACGAGTTTGCTCATCTGCTGCTTGGGCATACGGGCAAAGTTTGACAGCTCCGTCATCGTCATCGTGCGCTCGCTGCGGCGCAGGGACTGGATGCAGTAATACATATCGAGGCTCACGCCGTCGTTGAGCATCCGCTTGAACGGGCGGGCAAACCAGTAGTGCCAGGCGGGGATGGTGTCGAGCAGGAGCTCCTGTATCTCGTTGGTCTGCATGAGATTCTCCTTTCCTCAAAATGGTTAGATAGTCAATCTGAATTGACTATTGCAATAAATTGACAGTGATTAGGATACAACAGTTAAAAACGAAATGCAAGAGGGAAAATGTGCAGATCGCGCCAAAAAAGCGGCGGCACGCGGCCGCCGCTTTTTGTCAGAGATCACTGCTTGAGCGTTACATTGTTTCTTATGGTGCGTTCGCTTCGGGGACGATTCGTCAGGCTTTGCAGCACGGCGCCGATCTGCCCCTCGGCGTCCTCGACCTCGGCATGGAACGCGCGGGCGGAGACGCGCAGCGCCCCGTGACCGAGGATGATGACCTGCTCGGGACCGTCCGACGTTGCCACGCGCACGCGCCGCTCGCGGCGCAGCTCGTAGGTCGCGCGCTCGATGTAGGTGTCGGCGGTCTCGGCCTCCTTCGTATAGACGACCTTGACGCCGTGCACCGTCTGCACGCTGCCGGGATTGCCCTTGACCTTGTAGGCGTCGAACACTGCGATGACGCGGCACTTGCGAAAGCCCTGAAAGTTTGCCAGAATGTCGATGAGCGCACTGCGCGCGGCGGCAATATCCTGCGCGGCGAGCGCGGAGAGCTCATCCCACGCAAAGATGATGTTGTAGCCGTCGACGAGCAAATATTCCGTCTCCTCCGAGTGAATCGTGACGTCGTAGTGGTCGGAAAGCGATGTGCGCGCGGGCTTTTTCGCCGGCTCAAAGGCGCGGCGCTCGACCTTGCCGTAGGTGCGCTCGAAGATATCCTGCAATTCCCTGTCCGCGGCATATGCGCCGCCCGCGCCGACGCCGCGGCGGGGAATCGTGGCATCCGCTTCTTCCGGGGCCTCTTTGCCAAGGCGGATGCCGCTGTCGCAGTGGACGCGCTGCGGGACCTCGTTCCACGGAACGGTGACGCTGCCGCCGTGGTCACAGAATACGGAGGACGAGGGATTCTCCGTGTCGCGCTCGGCGTCGTAGCCGAGCGCGGTGACGATGGCGTCCTGCTCCTGACAGACCTCATAGCCGTGAACGGTGCAGCTCAGCTGCCCGCGCCCGCGCGTGTAGGCCGCGACGCTCTCGAAGTAGTCGCGCATCCCGCGCACCGGCGCGCAGCCGGTGAGGACGGTGTGCTCCACCTCGGTCTGCGGGGCGTCGACCGTACCGCCCATGTTCTGAAGGTCTGTCATCGCGCGGCCGACGCACTCCGGCGGCAGCTCAAGACGGAAGTCATAGTACGGCTCGAGCAGCACGTTTTCCGCCTGCATCAGCCCCTGCCGCACGGCGCGGTAGGTCGCCTGACGGAAGTCGCCGCCCTCGGTGTGCTTCAGGTGCGACCGGCCCGCGACGAGCGTAAATTTTACGTCCGTCAGCGGCGAGCCGGTCAGCACGCCTGCGTGCTCGCGCTCCAGAAGGTGCGTGAAGATGAGCCTCTGCCAGTTGAGATCGAGCACATCCGTCGGGACGGTACTCGCAAGCTGCACGCCCGTCCCGCGCGGCAGCGGCTCGATGAGGAGCTGTACCTCCGCGTAGTGGCGCAGGGGCTCGAAATGCCCCATGCCGAGCACGGGCGCGGCGATGGTCTCGCGGTAGACGATACTGCCTTCGCCGAAGCTGACGGCAAGGCCAAAACGGTCTGAGATCAGGCGGCGGAGGATCTCAAGCTGAATCTTGCCCATGAGCTGGACGTGGATCTGAGCGCTGCGTTCGTCCCAGACGATGCGCAGCATCGGGTCTTCCTCCTCCAGCTCGCGCAGTTTGGTGAGTGCGCTGTGCGCATCCGCGCCGTCGGGCAGGATGAGCCGGTAGGTCAGAACAGGCTGCAAAAGCGGGGCGGATGCCTCAGCCTCCGCCCCGAGCCCAAGCCCTACATAGCTGTGACTCAGACCCGTGACGGCGACGACGCTGCCCGCGCCCGCCTCCTCGAGCGCCCGGAACTTGACGCCGGAGTAGAGGCGTAGCTGATCGGCCTTTTCGCTGTAGGCGCGGCCCTGTGCTTCATAGGAGAGCGGGGCTTTTACGCGCAGCGACCCGCCCGTGACCTTCAGCCACGTCAGGCGCGCGCCCTGCGCGT
>ENA-UOJV01000832-UOJV01000832.1-human-gut-metagenome-genome-assembly--contig:-C82-NODE-832-length-40458-cov-11.987055_pt1 | contig 40458 bp, 34 predicted proteins | sample MGYA00242356_ERZ723903 | MGnify/ENA metagenome assembly ERZ723903
TTTTTCATTAAGCGCTGCCCCGTCTTTTGGTCTTAAATCGCTAGGCCATTATAGAGGGGAAGAATTTCAGACAAAATCCTGCATCTGCTGCAGCAGGAAGGGCGTGCTGCCTCATCTGCCTGCAAACGTTTCTGACAGCCATGAAAAAATGTCTCCTTGTAACTTTTTCCAGTACTGCCCCTGTATCAGTGCGGGATTTTCTCCTGAGTGGTTTGTGAAAATGGAAGCGGCGCCGGAACGATTAAAAAATAACGGCTATTAATTATAATGGTAAACAATTCTAATCGCAATGTTTTAACAAAGAGTTAATCAGGGGGTGAATTTCTCATTCAGGTGCAGGTTGTTTCAGAAGGCGTTGTTTAGTTCTTCATTGGAGCGTCCCTGCGTTGTCTTTCCCCCTGAGGCTTTTCCAGGCCGATTGGTTATATGCCGGGAGTTTGTATATTTGAAAAACAGAATGGGACGAACAGTCCGCATTCAGTCTTTTGATACCATGCTGGCTTTTTCCCGACGCTCACCGGTAATGAATTTGGTTGTTTCCTGTGGAAGGATTTTGCCGGACTTCCTCAATGCCCTGCAGAAATTTTCTGTGGCGCAGAATGCAGCCTTTGCCCTATTTTCAGCATAAAATTGTAGAATTTCTTCTGCATCCACACTAACATGATTTTAGTTCACCGGATTCACCTGTTTTTTTTTGCAAAACTTGTCCTAGCTGAAAGCTGAGCCGGTTGCTCCTCTTTTTGTTCCTCTCCCGAAAAAATTGACCGGGTAGCTCATGGATTTGCTGAAAAATCCCTTCAACCTGTTGAAAGTCAGTCCGCGTGACAGCCAACAGCGTATCATGGAAACCGTTAGCGGGGACGGGCAGGGCAGTGTTTCGCAGATGCGCCGCGATGCCGCCTACACGTTGTGTGATCCTTTTAAACGGCTGCGAGCCGAGGTTGCCTGGCTGCCCGGGCTTGACGCCAGCCAGGTAGAAATTCTTCTCGGACGTCTGAAGAAAGCGCCGGAGATGCTGATCCGGGAGGAAAATCTGCTGCCCACGGCCCGCGTTAATCTTCTGACGTCGGCCTTCAAAAGGATTAAAGAGCCGCCGGCTGCCGTCATGGTGCACTGGGTGACTGCCATCATCGACGCGTATGGAAAAGTTTCCCTCGACATTCTCATGCCACTCATCAATGCCGCCCGTTCGGCAGCGGGTTTTCCTGTAGTGTCGGACAGGAAGGCCGTTCAGGCAGAAGTTGTGAGGCAGCGGATTACCTGCAGCACTGCCATTTTCAGAAAGCTGACGGAGCTTCCTGATGACGATTTCAGACAGGCCGTTACGGAAATCGTCGACCTGGAGACGGAGCAGGGGAAGCATAAGGCTCCGGACATGCTGAATGACCTTGTATCGCGGTATCAGCGCCGGGAAAAAGATTTTCTCTACGAGTCGTACCCTGAAAATCTGGTAAATAAACTGGCCAGCATGGCACGCGAGGGCCAGACCGGCGATCCTCTGACTTCTGTGGCCGATGCTCTTGCCGCGTCGGCAAAAGCCTGGGACAGGATAGCGCGGCCGATCCGGATTTTCGCCGTGAGCCGCGGGGGCGATGATAACGCCAGCGAGCGCATCGCCGGGCTCATCCATAACACAGCTGTCGATATGTATGTCATGTATGGCAGAGAGGACATTTTTTATAAATTTATGACCCTCCTGAAGGAAACGTTTACGGGTGTGACCTGTGTCGCGTACCTCGTTTCCGGGACAGACCGCGCGTTCGCGGGCTTTGTGAGCAGGGTGGAAGAAGAAAGGCAGAAAAAGCTGAGGGACGAAGCTGCCGCGTTCTGCAGGAACGCTGTTGACGCGGCAAAGAGCAGCCCGGCCTGCGCTCTTGAGCAGGCGAAGCAGATTCTCGGGCGTGCGCCTTCCCTGATCAGCACGCTGCGTTCAAGGAGAGAGGTAAGACAGGAAAATATCAGCGCTGTCAGCGACTGCATCGCCCAATCGCTTCTGGCATGCGTTCTGGCCATGAAAGACATCAGGCCGGACGGGGCGGAGGAAGTAGACAGTATTCTGAATTCCGCTGTACTGTACGCTGAATCAGAAAATATAAAGTCTGAGATAAGGAGATATCAGGAAAGCATAAAAAGAGAAGATGATACAAATCTGTATAGAATTTTCTTTATATTTTGCTGTATTATGGCTTTGATTATATTTCGTGTGTCAAAATGCAGTCATACTACAGAGGTAAAACAGACAGAAGTTCCGGGTGCCAGAGAAAATTTTATCAGTTTCCCATACAGCACGTATGCAGGGAGCCGCAATGATTATCCGGCGGGAAAGGTGCCTGAGGATGAACCGTTTTACGCAGATCCGCCAGATAAGTCCGGCTCCCTGCTGAGCCTGCCGCAAATCCGGTCCTGTGTGAGGACGGGCACTTTTCTGGAATTGGCCAGGCAGGGGATCTCAAATGCGCGGGGCATAGAGGCGTACAACTCTTCCGTTCGCGAGTACAACAGGCGCTGCGGGTATTTCCGTTATCGCCGGGGCGACCTGCAGCAGGCACGCAGGGATGTGGAGAGGCATCGCGGGGAGATTGAGAAGGAGTCAGCCAGATGGGCGCAGGAAAAGAGCCGCTAAGGGGAACCCTCTGTCCCTCCCGGAACATGGATTCCGGGATTCGGGAAACAGGGGCCGCCGCGCAGAAAGTTTCATTGATGAGGCGTCATATGCTCCGTACCGCTGCCGCTTTTGTTCTCGTGCTGTTCTGTGTGTCTCCGTGCCTGGCCGCTCTTCCGGCAGAGAGATGGGAAGCACTGAGTATTGAGGAGCGTGCCGCTTTTCTTGAAGGCTGGCAGAGCGGAATCCAGGCGTCCTGTGCCGGCGGCTGGGACGGGCTGGACAATCTGCTGCGCGGGAGCACGCTCTCCTTTGGACTGCTCGCGGATAAGGTGACCCGGATATATCATGAAGAAAAATACGCAAATGTCCCTGCCAGTATCGTGATCCCTGTTGTCGTCATGAATTTCCATGAAAAACTTGGGAATGAAGAGGCTTCCCGTCTGCTTGATGATTCCCTCCAGACATTCAACAGGCGGGCTGCTGAGCAGATCAGGGCCGGCGCTCCGGGATCGGATGAGACCTGGGCGCAGCTCTGGATGAAGATGAGCGTGAGGGAACGCATCAGCACCGCAGCCGGCTGGGTGTACGGTCACGTGGATTCCAAAGAGTTCCGTGGAGAGAATCTGTGCGGGCTTTCAGAGGAGAGCCGTGTCCCGTCTATAAAAATTGGGAATGTCGTATCTGAGATTTACAGGCAGCCGGCCTACAGGAAAGTGCATGAAAGTTTTGTGATCTGGGAAACCCTCCGGTTCCTGAACAACAAAATCAGCAGCAGTCAGCTTCATCAGCAGCTCGATACCGCTGCGAAGTCCGGGGATAAAAGCGCCGTCCGCGAGGAAAGGCCTGTGGATTTTGGTGGCAGTCCGGAGCCTGAGATTCCGGATGTCGTGAATGAGCCTGCGAAGAACCCGGGAAAACACGGTGATTATGAGCAACTGCAGCGAATCCTGAAAGAAGCCGGCAGACTGTGAGGATCTTCCGGCGGCGGATCGGCCCGAAAGCGTACTGGCCGCCCCCGGAGAAAACACGTGACCCGGATTTTGACAAAACCACTCTGGTTGGAAGTATCATGCGTCAGTCAGACTGGCTTTTTCACCTTTTGTCTCTTTTCCGGAGGCCTTTTTTATGCTCCGCTTCGCTGGCGTCTTTGTTCTGCTGCTGTCCTTCTGTCTGCCATGCCGGGCCGAAACGTTCGCCGATATGTGGAATGGCAGCGGCCTGGCTGAACATTGCTTTTATCTGGCGGGCTGGCTGGATGGGACCAGAGGCATCTGCGGCTCCAGAACGGATGATTTGTGCGGGCTTGTGAAGGGAAACTTTGATCTCCAGTCCATGGAACGCATTGTGTCCATCGTTTATGAGCTTCCCCTGTACTGGGAAGTTCCCTATACATCGGTTTTTGGGCTTTCCCTGCGGTACCTGGAGGGCAAAATCGGCACCGAAGACTTTGCCCGCAGGCTTAATGCGGCAGCTGAAGGGCGGGAGAGGTACGCCGCTCCCGCCGAGAAGCATGCCAGAAAGGAACGCAGGCCTTCCGCGTCTGCGCCGAAGCCCAGGTCTCCGGCCCCCGCGGCTGGCAGCGGCGGCGTAGCCGGACGGAATACCGACAGCCTGGAGAAACTTCTGAGGGAAGCCGGAAATCTCTGATCCGGGTATACCGTGAACAGGGGAACGCAGGAACCTGCGCTGTGATGGGTTAGCTGCCTGTGTTCATGGTCGGGAGGATTTTCTCGGCGCAGCGGGTGAACCTGGAGAGCTCTGCGAGGCTGAGAGATGATCGATCATTCCTGTTCTCCTTGAGAAAGGGACATTCCGGAGAATGACGGTGCCGGCCCTGTTCTAACGCGATCCCTTTTTCTTCAGAACCTGGATGCGGTCGAGAATTTTGTCGAAGTAATCGTCATCAATGTCCTTGAGCCTGAGGTCGCGGTTGTGGCGCGTTCTGGCCCTGAATATCATGACTTCGAGCTTGTGCATCTGGCGCACGCGGGTCTGCTCGTCCTCGCAGTGCTCGAGCATCTCGGCGAGAGAGGAGATATCCTTGCGTTCCTGCAGTTCTGGAGGAAGGCAGGAGGAATTCTTGAGGATCTTGTAGGCCATGCGCAGTTCTTCGGGAATGCCGGAGTCGTCCTCGTAGATAATGGGAGCGCCCTTGCCGGGAAGGTCGTCAAAGAAGCCGTTGTCCTGAGCCTCGCGGATCTTTTCCTCTGCGATGGTCTGGATGATGCTGAAAGGATTGCTTTGTTTTCCCATTGGTTTCCCCCGCGTTTCTCTGGCGGTTATGCCTTTTCGGATGTGTCCTGTCCACTGTCCTCGCCGGCGGGGCCGCCCCAGAGGTTTTTCCATTCCGTGATGAGGCTGAGGGCCTGCATGGGCGTGAGGGCCTCGGGATTGAGGTCGCGCAGGATCTGCACGAGCGGGTGTTCCTTCGCCTTCGGTTCCACCTGGACGCCGGGTTCGGCGAGAACGCGTTCGTGCTTTTCCTTTCCGGCTTTTTCATCCTGATCCGGAAGCCCTGGGAGAAGGCCCGGGCTGAGGGCCTCGCGGAAGGCTTTGTGCCCCGATTTTTTGATGGCCTCAAAGCGGCCGAGCAGATCCCGGGCACGGTTCACGACGGAGCGGGGCACGCCGGCAAGGCGGGCCACTTCCACGCCATAGCTTTTGTCCGTGGGGCCGGGAAGAAGCCTGTGCAGGAAGAGAATGCTTTTGTTGTGCTCCTGGACGGCGATATTCATGGTGAAGACGCCGGGCACCTGTCCCTCGAGCTGGGTGAGCTCGTGGTAATGCGTGGCGAAAAGGGTGCGCAGGGATCCCCCGAAGCGCTGGGCCAGATCCTCGGCCACGGCCCAGGCCAGGGCGAGACCGTCGTAGGTGCTCGTTCCCCGGCCGATCTCGTCGAGGATAATCAGGCTGCGGCGGCCCGACTGGCGCAGGATGCGCGCGGTTTCCATCATCTCCACCATAAAGGTGCTCTGGCCGCGGGCGAGGTTGTCGGAAGCGCCCACGCGGGAAAAGAGGCGGTCCACGAGGCCGATTTCGGCGGCGGAGGCGGGGACGAAGGAGCCCATCTGGGCCATGATACAGATGATGGCGATCTGCCTCAGGATGGTGGATTTGCCGGCCATGTTGGGACCGGTGAGCAGGCAGAGGCGGCGGTTTTTGTCCAGGACGAAACTGTTCGGCACGAAGTTGGCCTGGCCGATGACTTCCTCGACAACGGGATGGCGTCCCTCCTGCACGGAAAGATTGGGGCTGTCCGTGATGACGGGTCTGGTCCAGCCGTTCTGCCGGGCTTTTTCGGCGAGGGACTGCCAGTAGTCGAGGCGGGCAATCCGGCGTGACACGGAGAGAAGCCGTCCGCGCTGGGCGGCCACGGTATCCCTGAGCTCCTGGAAGAGGCGGTATTCGAGGTCGCGCTGTTTCTCTCCTGCCTCGAGGATGCGTTCCTCGAGCTCCCTGAGGCCCGGCGTGGTGTAGCGTTCGCCCGTGGTGAGCGTCTGGCGGCGGGTGAAGTCCTCAGGGAGGGAATCCACCTTCTGGCCGCGGGAAATCTCGTAGTAGTACCCGAAGACGCGGTTGCTCCCGAACTTCAGCTTGCAGCCGGCGCGTTCCTGATCCCGCTCGTACATTTCTCTGAGTTTTTTTTCGCCGTGTTCGGAGAGATCGAGGAGGGTGTCGAGCTCGGCATTGTAGCCGGGCGCGAAGATCCCGCCGTCCGTGATGACCTGGGGCGGAGGCATGCGCAGGGCCCGCGTCAGAAGATCGCGGCAGTCGTCAAGATTGTCCCAGCCTTCAAGGAGTTCCTGAAGGAAGGGGGGCACGCCTGAGCCCCGGCCCGTGTCCATGGTAAGCGCGGCTTCGACCTTCGGGAGAGCCTCGAGGGAATTCTTCAGGGCCGCAAAGTCTCTTGGCAGGGCGCGGTTCATATGAATGCGCGTGGAGAGGCGCTCGAGATCGAAGACGCCTTCGAGGGCTTCCCTGAGCACCGCGCGTTTTTTGTCGTCCCGGCAGAGGTATTCCACGGCGTCCTGGATGCGGGTGATGGCAGCCGGATCGCGCAGGGGGCGCTTGAGGCAGTCCTCGAGGAGGCGTCCGCCCATAGGCGTCACCGTGGCGTCCATGACGTGCACGAGGGTTCCTTTGCCGCGCGCGCCGTTAAGACGCTGAAAGAGCTCGAGGTTGCGCTCCGTGACATCGTCGATGATGAGGCATCCGCAGGTATCGAGCGGCCGGAAGGGCAGCATGTGGTCAGGATTGCGCTTCTGGGTCTGGGTGAGATAGGTGAGCAGGGCGCCCGCGGCTCGTGTCAGCAGAGGCTTGTCCTGCATGCCGAGGGCGGAGAGGTCGGCCACCTGCTGGCAGGCGAGGATGCGCTCTTCCGCCTGGCGGGCGTCAAAGGCGCCTTTGCGGCGGCGCACAAGGCGTATGCCCGTGAGGTCGGCGTCTTCGGGCAGTCCGGCGCCCTCGGGAAGGAGGAGCTCACGCGGCGCGAATTTGAGGATCCACTGCCAGCAGGTGTCGGTACGGGCCTCGAGGCCGCTCCACTGGCCTGTGGTGATATCAGCCCAGACGAAGCCCGCGCTGTCCCCGTCAGGGAAGAACGAGCCGAGGTAGTTGTGCGCCTTGGAATCGAGGTTGGCGTCGTCGAGCACGGTGCCCGGGGTGACCACGCGGGTGACGGCGCGGCTCACGAGTCCCTTCGCGTGGCGGGGATCCTCGGTCTGATCGCAGACGGCGATGCTGTAGCCCTTGTCAATGAGCTGGGCGGCGTAGGATTCCATGGCACGCCAGGGCACGCCGCACATGGGGATGGGATTGTCGTCGCCGCGGTTTCTGGAGGTGAGGGCCAGCTGGAGTTCCCTGGCCGCGATGCCGGCGTCCTCGAAGAAGAGCTCGTAGAAGTCGCCCATGCGGTAAAAGAGGAGGGCGTCCGGATACTGGCGTTTGACCTCGAGATACTGCCGGAACATAGGCGTGATGCGGTAGCCGCCGGCTATGTCCTTCGCGTCCGGAGCGCTGTCCGGGCTGTCGAGAAGCGGGCTTTCGGCATCGACGGCCGGACCTCCGGTGAACTGGCTGTGATCTGCGGCAGCGGTATTCTTTTCCGGTCTGTCAGGAAAGGCGTTGTTCTTCGTGTCGTTTGCGTCTGACATGTTCCATCCCTTCTCAAAAACTGAGCAGCGGCGGCCGGCAAGAGCCGGCCGCCGCTGGTTTTATCGGATATGCGGATCTCAGCCTAGTGCTGCTGCGGGGTTTCTTGCTCGAAGGAGCTGTCCGCGGGAGCGCTGTCAGCCGGAGCACCCGCTTCCTGGGCGGCCTTCGCAGCGGCCCTGTGTCCTTTCTTCGCCTTGCGGTCTTGGCGGGCCTTCAGATACTGGGCCTTGATGCGGGCGAACATGCCGGGACGGTCGTCCTCATCGGCGTTGGCCAGCTTGCCCATATCTTCAACGAGCTTGTGATTCTCGTTTTCAAGGTTGCTGATGCGCCAGGTCTGCTGCAGGATGTGCGCGGAAAGGCGCATCCTGTCCCAGAGCAGGAGCAGGAGGGCCATGACGCAGCCGGCCAGGAAGGACACCAGGATGATGAAGTAGAAGGGAAGCTCGATGGAGGTCATCTTGGGAATGGCCAGGAGGTTCAGCTCGAGCGTGAGTTTCTGGGAAAGCACATTCTGATTCTGGAAAAGGAAAACCAGGCACAGAAAGAAGAAAAGGGCCAGAATGAGAACCTTAACGTAGCGCATGGGGGATGCCTCCTAACGGTGCGTGGGAGCGTTTTTAAAGTATGGCTTTAAAGCCGCGTACGTATCGCTCAGGTACTGAGGCATGGTCCGTACGCCATCCATGACGGCAAGGAAGGAGGAATCACCGTTCCAGCGCGGGACGAGATGGAAATGCAGGTGCTCGCGTATGCCGGCGCCTGCCGCCTCGCCCATGTTCAGGCCGATATTGATGCCGGGGCAGTGGAAATTTGCCTTGAGGACTTTCGTGCAGAACTGCAGGTAGTCCATGATTTCATGAATGGTATCCGCGTCCAGGTCAGCGAGATTCATGACGTGCCTGTAGGGACAGACCATGATGTGCCCGTTGTTGTAGGGGTACTTGTTCATGATGACGAAGCAGTTTTTTCCGCGGTGCAGAATGAGCCGCTCCTCATCCTCTTCCTCTGTATCGGGAATGCAGAAAACGCATTCATCCGGCTTGGGGCCGAGGATGTAGCTGATTCTCCAGGGCGCCCAGAGTTGTCTTTCCATTGCCAGCCTTCCTCCTGAAAATTCCCGAAAATCTCTAAAGATCCGCATAAGAAAAGCGGAAGCGGGCAGAACCCGCCATTATTAGCCTGTTGAGGGTACGCCTAAGAGGCGCGTTGGGCAAGTTTTACAACGGCTTTTTGTCACACTCTTCCGTCCTCCGGAGACTTTTCGGCATCCTGTCAGCCGGAATCTCAAGCCTGCCGTCCATGGCCTGGGCCGCGAGTTGCCGGGCCAGGGCGAGCTGCTCTTCCGGACTGGCCGCCGTGCCGTCGAGCTTTGCCTCAAGAAGCCGCTGCAGGATGACGCCGTAAGCGGGGCCCGGGGCGAGTCCGAGCTTTTTCAGATCACTGCCGTCGACGTCCGGCTTTTCCGTTCTCCAGACCGTGATGTAGCGCGAGAGGGCGCGGCGCGTCTCCGGCACTTCCATGTCGGCCATGAGGTAGAGCACGAATTCCACGGGCAGGGGGCGCAGCATGGCGCAGAGGGCGCTCACCCTAAAGCCGGGTGTGGCGGTGAGACGTTTCAGGGAAGAGCGCAGGCTCCGCGCTTTTTCCCTGCATCCGAGCACTTCGTTTTTGAGCGCCGGGGGTATGCCGAGGCGCCTGAAAACCTCGAGGGTTACGGCATAGGTGAGGCTCGAGCAGAGCACGAGGAAGTAGACGAGCCAGGGGCGCATTTCCTCGTCGATGTAGAGGAGGCGGTACCAGGCCATGACCTTCGCCGTGCGGATGAGCATCTCCTTCCTGTCCGGGTTGATGCTGAGCTGCGGGTGGATGGCCTGCAGGATACCGAGCTCATGCAGGCGGCGTATGCAGAGGATGGCCGTTTCCTCGGTGCAGATGTGCTCGAACTCGTTGAAGAGGCGCGAGGGAGACAGTTTGTCCAAAAGCTTCAGGGACACGTCGTTCTTGATGAGCTTTTCCGTGGCTGGGCCGATGCGGAAGTGATAGCGCTGCTCGAAGCGCACGGCGCGCAGACAGCGCGTGGGATCCTCCACGAAGCTCAGGGTGTGCAGAACCCGGATCACGCGGTCCCGGATGTCCTTCTGGCCGCCGAAGAAGTCGACGATCTCGCCCATGGGCTCGCAGTCGAGCCGTATGGCCAGGGCGTTGATGGTGAAGTCGCGGCGGTAGAGATCCATCTTGATGCTGGAGTGCTCCACCGTGGGCAGGGCCGCCGGCGACTCATAGTACTCGAGGCGGGCCGTGGCCACGTCCACGCGCTCCTCCTTCCCGCCGGCTCCGGGGAAGATGACCACGCTGGTGAGGAATTTTTTGTGCACGCGCACGCGGCCGCCGAGGACGCCGGCGAAGGCCCTGGCGAAGCCGATGCCGTCGCCTTCCACCACAAGATCGATGTCGTGATTGGGCGTTTTCAGAAGCAGGTCGCGCACGAAGCCGCCCACGACGTAGACCGGCGTCTGCCGGCTGCGGCCGAGAGCTCCCGCCTTTTCCAGAATGTCGAGGACGTCCTTCGGCAGGCGGTCGCGCATGGTCCTGCCCATGTTCCTGGACTTCGGCGCGCGGTCTGTCGGGTTCATGCGACCGGGTTCCTGGGCGAAGATATTGATGAGGTCCGTGCGTGAGACAACGCCCACCACGCTGCTGTCGCCGGAGACAATGGGCACGAGGCGCTGGCGCGCTCCCACGATGACGGTGGTGATGTCCCTCAGTGTGGCGGTGACGGGCAGGGTCTTCAGGTTGCGGCGCATGTAGTCCGTGAGCGGGGCGCCGGCAAGGCCGTGGGAGATGGCCTTCTGGGTGATCTGGCTGTCGATGAGGCCCGTGCAGCGCCGGGTCATGGGCGCGAAGACGGGCATGGTCTTGAGCCCGAAATGGAGCATGAGCTCGTCCGCCTCGGCTATGGTGTGTCCCTCCTCGATGCCGATGGCCGGCTGGGACATGTAATCCCTGGCCGTTTTTTCGCCTTCTTCCTGGAGGTAGAGCTGTGTGAGGATTCCGTCGCGTACCTCGGAGAGCGTCTTGTCGCGCACGCTGGCGCTGGCGGCGTAAGCGTGGCCTCCGCCGCCGAAAGCCGAACACACGGCTCCCACGTTGACCGCGTGGGAGCGGGAGCGCGCCACGATCTGGATGCGGTCGTCCATGCGGCCGATGGCGAAGAGGATGTCGAATTTCTCCATCTCCATCATCTTGTGGGCGAGGAAGGCGAAATCGTCCAGGTAGGAGTCCAGGGTCGCCTCGGCGAGCACCACGTCCGCGCCGTTGATGTGGTAGGTCTGCGCGGACTCGAGGAGGGCGTTCAGGGCTCGGATGTGCTCCTTCGTCATGGAGAAGGCCGTCTTTTCGGAAATGATGTTGATGTCCATGCCGCGTCCGAGAAGCCAGCCCGCGGCCGCGAAGTCCCTCTGGGTGACCGAAGAGAAGGAGAAGGAACCCGTGTCCGAATAGATGCCGAGCCCGAGGACGGTAGCTGTCTCCCTCGAGACAGCGATGTTCCGCTTCTGTATCTCCTCAATGAGCAGCGTGGTGACGGCGCCGCAGATTTCGGCGTGGCAGACATGGGCGTGCACGTCGTCGCTCGTCTCAGGGTGGTGATCCCAGACCTCGATGCGTGTGCCGGGATTGTCGAGGAGAGGCCAGACATGGCGCAGCCTTGAGCGTCGGCGCGTGTCCACGGCCACGAGCCGGCCGTATTTTGAAAAGTCCGGGACGCGGTCATCGAGGAAGGTGCAGCCCGGCGCGGCGCCGGGACGTTCTTTCAGCTCCTGGTAGAAGGTCTGGAGATTCGCCTCCTGCGTGCCGGGAAAGAGGACGTCACAGGGACCGTAAATGAGGGCCGCTGCGCACATGGCTGCGAGGGCGTCGAAATCCGCGTTGCTGTGGCAGGTGATCAGCGTGGCCGTGGGCATGGAAATCTGATCCGCCTTCTTCTCGTAATCGTGTATGCTCAAGCCCGGCTCCTTGGGTGGAATCTGTGGTGAATGTCCATGAGGCGTCCAGCCTGCACGTGGGTGTAGATTTCGGTGGCCGCGATGTCAGCGTGCCCGAGCAGCATCTGCACGCTGCGCAGATCCGCGCCGCCTTCCAGAAGATGGGTTGCGAAGCTGTGGCGGAACGTGTGGGGGGAGACCCTGTGCGTGATGCCTGCCAGGAGAGCGGCTTTCCTGACCATTTTCCAGACGTACTGGCGGGTGAGGGGCAGGCCGCGGCGGCTCACGAAGAGGCTGTCCGTTTTCGGGGAGAAGCAGGGACGCGTTTTGGCGAGATAGGAGATGAGCTCCTCGCGCATGGCCGCGTGCACGGGCACGTAGCGCTGCTTGCGGCCTTTGCCCATGACCCGGACAACGCCCCGCGCCTGGTCGAAGTCATCCGTCTGCATGCCGCAGAGCTCTGAGACACGCAGGCCCGCGGCGTAAAGGAGTCCGAGCACGGCCCTGTCCCTGCGCCCGGAGGGTGTGTCAGGGGAGGGAGCCTTCAGGACCTGGTCCATCTCTTCCCTGGTGAGGAAGTTGGGAAGGCGCATGGGCAGCTTCGGGTTTTCCTCGTCGGCCGCCGGATTGGCGTCGGCCTCGCCTCTGTCCATGAGAAAACGGAAGAAGGAGCGGACAGAGGAGAGACTATGCGCGAGGGAGCGGCTCTGCAGTCCCCGGCTTCTCTGCTCGGCCAGGAAAAGATCCATATCGGACGGCCCAGGACAGCAGGGGCCCGTGCCGTAAAGTTTTTTCAGAAAACTGAGAAAGACGTCCACATCGCGGCTGTAGGAGTCGTGCGTGGCGCGCGAGAGCCCGCGTTCGGCGAGCAGACCATCCGCCCATTCCCGGGCAAGATCCCCGAGTCTGTCCGCCGGCGGCAGCGCTTTGGCTGGCATGTGTGCATCCTCCCGGCGCCATACGGCGCCTGAGTGCAGAGTAGACCACGGAGGGGAAGCGGGCAACAGGGGGAACCCGGGAAAATGCGGCGCCGGACCGGGGAATTTTTTCAGCCTGCCGTCCGGAGAATTTCCGTGCGGCCCGGAGGATGCGGTAAAGGGCAGACCCCCTGCATGGACAGAGGCGCTGCCGGGTGCGGAGCAGACAGCCCAGGCAGAGACGGAATAAAAGAAACACCTGAAGATGCCCGCGCTGCGCTTTCAGGTTTTCCGGGACGGCCTGCCACGCCGGGGGAGGGGTGTATGGATATAGTTTATTGTTTTTACTTAATTTTTTATTATGAGACAGGCAAAAACGGCAGATGTCTTAAACTTTTGCATGAAGATTTATCAGGAAAAGGCCGGGGGCGGCAGGACCTTCACGGCGCAGGAGGGCCTCAGCGGTCAGCCGGAGGACGCCGCCCGTACGGGCTTTACAGAAGAGGCAGGGCTGACTATAGAGGCCGCATGGAATCCATTCACACCGTTTACGCCGGCCTCGGGTCCAATTCTCCGGATGCCGCTGACCGCCTCCTTTCCGCTCTGGATGCGCTGAGCCGCATGCCGGGAACCGTGGTGTCGGCCCTTTCTCCCGTCTACCGTACCGAGCCGCAGGACTACGCGGATCAGCCATGGTTTCTGAACCGAGTCCTCATGCTGCACGTGAGCGGGGATATCACTCCCGTGGAGCTCATGAAGCGCTTCCTCGGCATCGAGGCCCTTCTCGGCCGCGTACGCAGCCCGGATCCCGCCCTGCGCTTCGGCCCCCGCGCCATCGACATCGACATGCTGCTCTTCGATGACGTGGTCTCGGACGACCCCGTGTGCGTCCTGCCGCATCCCCGTCTCTCCCGCCGCGCCTTCTGGCTTGTGCCGCTGCTCGACATTGCGCCGGATATCCGGATTGGCGGCGTGCGTGCGGAAAAACTCCTCACCCGGCTTAAATGGCGTCTGGAAGACGATAAAATTTTTCAATGACGAGGCAGGGCTTCCCGTGCTAACATGACGGACGGCGGGTTCAGAACCGGGCCCGGCCCTATTTCTGTAAGGAGTCGCGCATGATAAAGTGGATAGTTATCGCCGTTGCCGCCTATATTCTCTATCGTCTTTTCGCCAATGACATTCTCAAAAAGCGCAAGAAGAACGAGAAGCAGGACGAGAAGGAAATCGCGAAGAAGGTGGCGTCCGGCGAGATGGTGAAGGATCCCCAGTGCGGAACCTACGTGTCCGTCGAAGACAGCATTACCGTGCGCGACGGCGACAAGGTGTACCATTTCTGCAGTTACGACTGCCGCGACAAGTTCCTGAAACGCATCGCTGAAGGCGGCCAGCCCGTGGCGCCCGAGGTCGAGTCCAAAACTCCGGCCGGCGCGGAAGTGAAAACGGATCAGGCGGACAGCGGCCCGAAACAGCAGTAACATTTCCGGATAATGAGTATGAAGAAGGGCGGTTCCCCGTAACGGGAAGCCGCCCTTCTTTTTGTCATGTTTCCGCGCGTCCGGAGAGGCGCACGGAATGCCGGATCAGAATTCCCAGCGCAGTTCGGCGAAGACCGAGTGTCCCTCTGTGGTGAAGCCGGTCTGGAGGGCGTAGTTCACGCTCACGCTGAAATTATCCTTCCCGCATTCAATCCCGGCCTGGGCCGTGTAGCTCACCTGATCCATGTCCTGGGTGGACACGCTGTAGCTTTTCCCGATCCCGGACCAGCGCACGTCCTCGCGCGCCCGGATATCCCCGGCTGCGGGGACCACGGCGAAATCGGCCCTGGGCAGGAAGCGCCAGCCGCTCTTCGTCTCTAAAGGCATCTCAAAGGCGACGCCCGCAGGGAAGAACACGAGATCCTGGCTGAAACCGTCGCCCTCGAGGACGGTCCCTCCGGAATCGGCGTCGTACCCGTCCACGGTGAGGTTTGTGTAGCGTACGCCGGCGTGCGGGATGATTCTGACGTCTCCCGCACTGAAGCGGTACTCGGCCCGGATTCCGGCTGAAAGCGCCCTGGACGTGATATCGGCTTCGAGATCGGCCATGCGCATGGATGAGGGGAGCTCCTGCTTCAGGCTGTTGAAGCTTGACGTGAAGTGTACGTCGGCGCTGAGCCCGAAAGCGCCCCTGGTCCAGCCGCCATAAAGGCCGGCTCCCCAGAAGGTCATATTGTTCGTGGTTCTGCTGAAGTCTCCGCTGCCTTCGGCCCAGCCGCCGCCCACGGAAAGGTCCGCGCCGAGCCTCAGGGTGCTGTCGAACGTGCAGTCGGCGCCCACGGTGATGCCGCCGAGGGAGCCGGACGTATCCGCATCCAGGCTGCCCGCGTCGAGCCCGTAATGGTTTATGCTCTGGTAGATGGGCAGGGCCCACAGGGACCAGGTTCTGCGGCTGTCGGGAGAGAGCGCGGTCATGGAGGAAAGATCCCCGCCAGGTGAAGCGAGGGAGGTGCGTTCCGTCACGGCTGAGCCCGCCGCGCGGTTTGCGGCCAGGGTGAGCTGGGGCACGGAACCGAGAACGGGCAGCCGCTCTGCACCTTCCACAGCGGCGTTTCCCGGAGCACCATAGGCGCGGCTGTACGCGCGGGAGATGAACCGTACGCCCGGATGAGGAGATTCCGTGTCGATGCCGTCTTCCGCCGTGTCCTTTGCGGGATCGGGCAGAGGCGTATCCGCGGCCCTGAGCCTGACAACGTAGCTGTCGCCCTCTGTGCCCGCGGAAGTGACGGCGAGGAGGGCGGAGTCCAGCGTGAGATTGGAGCCTTTCCAAGCGTCAGAGGCCACGTCTGTATCAGGGAATGCCGACGTGACCGTCAGGGTATCGCCGGCCCTGCCGCCGCTGATGTAGAGCTTCGCCCCGGACTCGGCCGTCAGTCTGCTTCCTGCGCTGCCCGTGCCCGAGAGGGCAGCTTTACCGTCCCGCTCCGTGGAGGCGTCGGTGATGAGGAGAGAGTCTCCCGCAAAGCGCGCTTCGCCGCCGGACACGGCCGGCGCGGAAGAGGACGTAAACGATCCGTCGACGTTGAGGGCGCCTGTACCGGTGAGCGTCTGCGGGGAAGAGATGCCGAGAACGGCTTTTACGCTGCCGCCAAAGCTCCCGCCGGTCCTGGCCTCCCAGTCGGCGAGGCCTTTCTGCGCGGCCGCGAGACTGCCGCTCCCGAGCCCTACGATACTGTTCCGGCCTGCGTTAAGGGTGCCGTCCACGCCTGAGGCGAAACTGAGCTCGGCCGTGGAAGGGGTGCCGCCCGAAGAGAAGTCGGGATCGCAGGTCAGGACGCCGCCCCCGAGCGTGAGTTCCCTGACAGTGAGGGATCCGGACGAGGTTTCGTTTCCTACGAGGATGGCTGTGCCTGCGCCGGCGGTGAGGGAATCCATGGTCACGGCGCTGCCGTCCACGATGGAGACGATGTTGTTCTCTTCAACGGCTTCAAGGGCGGGGATGGCCATGGTGACGCCGCTGATTTCGAGGGCGCCGTTCTGCATGGCGATTCTGCCGCTGCCGTTTTCGCCGGAGCCGGAGATCTTCAGCGTGTAATTGCGCACGCCGATGGTGCCGTTCTGCCCGTCGGAGGAGGCGATGCCGCCGCGGGCGTGCAGGATGACGCTGTCCCGGTCCGGACTGGGGACAGGTTCCTCTCCCAGGCCGTTCAGTTCATGCGCCAGCCTGTCAGTATCGGAGAATAATGCGCCGAAGTCTGCCGGCAGGATGGTTTTCCCGCTGACGGAGATTTCCTTCCGGAGGGCCACTGTCTCAGTGCCCGTCTGGGCCGTGAAGTCTCCGCCCACGTTCAGGGTGCCGCCGTAGAGCACGAGGAGGCTGCCTTCTGAGAGAGTGAAGGATTTTTTGATATCCGTCGTGCCGCCTGCGAAAAGAAGCTTATTGTATTTGCCGCTTGTGAGACTGCCGCCCAGAGAGGTTTCCCTGGAGGTTTTCTTTGCTGAAGGTGATGAGCGTGTGACCAGCAAGATCGTTGACTGAAGGAGCCTCACCGCCAAAATCGTCTGCGTCATACCACGTGTTATCCATGGTCAGGCCGCCTGTCAGGGTGACGCTGTGTGTACCTGTGATGGTAATGAGCGGGGCGTTACTCTGGCTCTGGCCGAGATGGATATCGTTGCCTTTCCCTCCCGCTTTGTTGTCTGTGAAGGTGATGTCTCCGTCCGTGGTGTCGAGTACGAGGGTTCCGCTGTTATAGATGGCGCCGCCCTTTTCTCCGGCCGCATTGCCCGTGAATGACGAGCCTCCGGCTATTTCCAGAACGGATCCGTCTGAGATATAGAGAGCACCGCCGCTGCCATCGCTTCTGTTTCCAGTGAAAGAAGTGCCGGAGGCGAAGACGTTGTTTTCTGAGGCTTCCAGATAAACGGCACCTCCGTCTCGGGCGTTGTTGCCGCTGAATGTCAGCGGTCCTTCGCCGCGGATGCGGCCTTTTGAATCTGCATACACGGCGCCGCCGGACTCCGCAGCCTGGGTTCCTTCAAATACGCTGCCGCCGGCGAGATAGTAGGGCGCTTCGAGGAGAAGCGCTCCGCCGCGATTCTGTTCCTTATCCGTAACGGCAAAACGCGTCTTCTCTGTGTTGTGTGTTTCTTCGGTGATGGTCTGGTGGGTGCTGACTTCGCTGTACTCCCCGGCTTCCGCCGCAGTCAGGCAGAGAGGGAGGCAGGACGCGAGAGCCGCGGCCCCGCAGCAGATTTTCCGCCGGCCTCTGCTTCGGCCGGATTTTCTGCCGTTGATCATGTGGACCTTCGGGGTTCCCTTTCGCGCGCTTGGGTAAGAAGGAGACCGTGGTGCAGAGCCTGATCCCGAGCGCACGGTGAAGGGAACCCGCGGCGGCAAAAAGGATGGGCTGCCACGGCCGGAAGGCGCCCCTTCTCTGTATGGGCGTCTTTAGCCTGTGAAAAGCGCCGTTATTCTACACGTTTGCCGACGTTAAACAAACCTTTTTCTTGCTCTGCCCGGTACGCGGATGCCGGCGGTCCCGCCATCGCGGGCGGGAAGAAGAGAAACCTGAACAGTGTGTCCGGGGCTTTCAGGGGAGGAGCGGCAGAAAATGTTTCCCCGGACGATCATCTGGAAATAGCCCGTGTTTCTATCGGTACCGGGAAAATCCGGAATGCTGTTTCCGCCTGTATTCCGGAAAGACTCCCTTGCTGGGGCGCAGGTTTTTTATCCCGGCCCGTGTCCCTGCGCGCGGCGGTTTTCTGATTTCCGCAAAACCTGCGGATACAAAACGGGCTTTGCTTTATCTCTGGATCCGGCTGTTCTTCTGCCGGGCCGGCCGTGATGCCGCTGTGTCCGGCAGGGCCACGGACACACTTCTCCTCAGTGAAAATCTCCGGGAAAAGGCATGACGGCAGTCCCCGGGCGCAGACGCTGTTTATTTCCGCTGACAGCTTTCAGGGAAGGGAGCCTGTCCTGGGATCATGCCCGGGCATAAAAAAAGCCCGCGTCCGGAGTGTTCCGGGCGCGGGCCGGGAGAAGTCAGTGTTCCGCGATTATCTGGCGGGGACTGTGCCGTTGATGTTGTTGACGATATTTCTGACCCACTTGGGATCGAGCCATTCGATGGGAGTCACCTCGAGGCCGCCCACGATGATGCCGAAGTGCAGGTGGTCGCCGAAGGCAAGGCCCGTGGAGTCGGTGTGCCCGATGAGGTCACCTTTCTTGACGAGGTCGCCGGGCTTGACCGTGAAGTCATTCATGTGCGCGTACAGGGAGAAAAGGCCGAGCCCGTGGTCAATGAGGCAGAGGTTGCCGTAGACGCCCATATCACCCGTGAAGACAACCTTGCCGCTGTTGGCAGCCGGGATTTCGGCGTTGCGCACGGAGGCGAGGTCAAGGCCGAGGTGGTAGGCCTCACCGACGACCTGGTTCTGATAAATGAGGGTGCGGTGGTCCGCGAAGTTGGCGCGGGTGGCGGCGCGCGGCATATGGATGAATACGCCGTCAAAAAGCATGGCGCTGGCCGATTCGTGGGAGAGGGTCTGGAGCTTGGCGATGTTCTGGGCGCGCACCTGCGTGTTGATGGTCAGATAGCACTGGAGCGGATCCGGTGCGTTGGGCGCGAGATTGCCGAGTTTGCTCTGCACCTGCTGCAGGAAGCTGTCGGAAATGTTCAGTTTGTCGTTGCGGAAGCGCCGGTCATAGGCCAGCACGGTGAGATGGCTGGTTGTCTTGTTGCCCGCGAGGTCCGTGGCCGTGATCTGGACGCTGTTTTTGTAGTCCTGCGGCGTCATGGCGTACGGGTAGGGGTAGAGGCACACCCAGGAGCCGTCCTTCTGCAGATAGGCGGGCACGAACCAGTTGTTGATGAGGACGCCGCAGTTGGTCACTTCCTCGTCAGCGGTGAAGCGCACCACGGCGGCGCCGCCGCGGCGGACGTTGGGCGGCAGGGTTTTGATGGAAAGGCGCGGGGGCTGCGCGTCAAGGCGCATGGGCAGGCTCTCGGTGTGCGTGTTGCCGTGCCCGAAGCCGGCCATGGAGGCGTCGGTCACCTTGATGACGAGCTCGAAGGCGCCGTCGGTGAGATTGGCTTCCCTGAGCGGGACCACTTCCTCGCGGTAGTTGACGTACTCATCGTAGTGCTTGCGGAAGAAACGCTTGACCTCGTTATCCTTGCGGATGCCGAGCTCCAGTTCCCTGATTCCGGATTTGTCTTCCATGCCTATGGTCAGCTGCGTCATCGGCGATATGCGGTCGGTCTTTGGCGAGATGGTCACAGTGGGACCGTCCATATCCTTGAGAAAAGTGTAGGCTCCGCCGGCAAGGATGATGACGATGAGGGCGATGAGCAGGTTCGGCAAGAGGCGTCTACGCATGGAAGCTCCTTATGAATGTGGTACCCGGATCCGGATCCGCTGAAAGGGCGGGGTGGCGGAAGCCCGGGCGGTCTGCTGACTGACGCAGAGGAAGTGGAATTTTTGCACAGGGTAATGCGATAATCAAGATCATGGAAGGGCTGAAAACTTTTTCCCCGCGTTCTTTTTTCCCTCTCACGGGAGAAGAAAAAAAGCAGGCGGGGTGGACAATTTTTTGCTAATAAAAATCAATAAGTTCAGCATGATACCGGACGGGATCGGGAAATCTCCCGTCCGGGAGGGGCCGGGCCGGCCGGCGCCGTCAGGGCAGGGGGGCCGCCGGGATGCGCTTTGGGTGCGGGCTTATCCTGTGGACAGGGCGCCGGAAAATCTCTACCTTCTGCGCGTGGGGCGCCGGAAACGGCGTCCGTGAATTTTTTCCGGGGGACGCGGCATGAGGGAGAACGAGAGAAAACTGACGCTCGCTGAGCGCATACGCCGCATTGATCCCTACAGGCTCAGGCACAGAATGGTGGAGGCCCTCGGGAAGCGCGGCATCACGGATCAGCGCGTGCTTGCCGTCATGGACCGTCTGCCGCGGCATCTTTTTGTGGACGAGGCCCTGGCCGGACATGCGTATGATGACTGCACCCTGCCCATAGGTTTCGGGCAGACTATCTCTCATCCCTATACCGTGGCGCGCATGACCGAGCTTCTCAGGCTGGAGAAGGGGATGCGGGTCCTGGAGATCGGGACGGGCTCAGGGTATCAGACAGCTGTTCTTGCGGCCATGGGCTGCTCAGTGTATACCGTGGAGCGTCTGCCCGGGCTTTATGAGAGTGCGGCCCGCGTCCTGGACTTCCTGCATCCCGGCCGGATACGGATGTACCTCAGGGACGGCACCCTCGGTGTGCCCGAGGCCGCGCCGTACGACCGTATCATTGTCACGGCAGGCGGCCCGGAAGTCCCCGCTCCGCTGGTGGAACAGCTTGACGAAAAGGGAATCATGCTTATTCCTGTTGGAGAGCGTCCCGGCAGCCAGCGGCTCCAGTGTGTCGTCCGCGAGGGCAGCTCCGTGTACAGCAGGGACTGCGGTCCGGCTGTATTCGTGGATTTGGTAGGCAATCACGGCTGGCGCCCGTAAGCGCCTTCCGTGCGTAACTCAAAAACAGTGCTCTTCCTCCTGAAGGGGGAAGGAGACTGGGGAAAAACAGATGTCGAACTGTTCAACTTGCGGCTCCGCCGGCTCCTGCCATTCCAAGGGGTCCGGAACCTGCCCGAGCGAGCTCATCGCCCAGCAGGACAAGGAAATCGCCGCTACTCTTTCCCACATCAAGCACAAGATTTTCGTCATGAGCGGCAAAGGCGGCGTCGGCAAGAGCTCCGTCGCTGTCAATATCGCCTGCGCCATGTCCCAGCTTGGCTACAAGGTGGGCATCCTTGATGTGGACGTTCACGGTCCGAGCGTGCCCAATCTGCTCGGTATTCAGAAGGCAACCATCGAAGTCAACGAGAAGCAGCAGCTTCTCCCTGCCATGTACGCCGGCAAGATCGGCGTTGTGTCCATGGATACGCTTCTGCAGGACAAGGACCAGGCCATCATCTGGCGTGGACCCAAGGTCGCCGGCGCCATCCGTCAGTTCATCGGCGACGTGGCCTGGGGGCCGCTTGACTTCCTGGTCATCGACTCCCCGCCAGGAACCGGCGACGAGCATCTGACCATTCTGCAGAGCATTCCGGACGCCGAATGCGTGGTCGTGACCACCCCGCAGGAAATCTCCCTCGCGGACGTGAGAAAGTGCATCAACTTCATCCAGGTCACCAAGGCTCCCTGCCTCGGCGTCATCGAGAATATGAGCGGCCTCATCTGCCCGCACTGCGGACAGGAGATCGACATCTTCAAGAAGGGCGGCGGCGAGAAGCTCGCCAAGGCCGAGCATCTCAACTTCCTCGGCTCCATTCCGCTTGACCCGAAGACCGTGGTCGCTGCCGACAACGGCGTGCCGGTCGTCGAGACAGACGGCGAAAGCCCCGCAAAGACCGCATTCCTCAGTGTGGCCAACAATATCGTCAACGCGGCCGTGGCCCGCGAGAAGAAGTAACCGTTTCCGTTTTTGCCGCTGAAGGGGATTTTCCTGAAAAGGGAAGATCCCCTTTTTTCGTTTCCGGCCTGACGCGGCGGCCTTCCCCGTTTCCCCTGAAGGGCGGTTTTCGTGTGGTTTTTCCCTGTCACGGCCGGCGGGACTGCTCCGTGTTTTTTTCTTTTCTCTTCAGGGGGTTTGTGGTAGAGTCCGCCGAAAACCTTAATGGGAGTACCGCGTCCATGATCACCCTCGCCACCAAAATCACGCTCCTGCGCATCCTCCTGGTGCCCATCGTCGTTATTCTTTTATATTTCCCCTGCAAGATAACCTGCTTTCTCGCCGCCCTCGCGTTCATCGCGGCAGCTCTTACGGACTGGTTTGACGGGCATATCGCAAGAAGCCGCCATCTCGTCACCAACATGGGCAAATTTCTGGATCCGCTTGCGGACAAGGTACTCATCTGCTCCGTTCTGATTATGCTGGTGAATCTGGGATGGGCGCCGGCGTGGGTCGTGCTGATTATCGTCTGCCGGGAGCTCATCATCACGGGACTCAGGGCCATCGCCATTGACGAGGGCATTGTCATGGCCGCGGACAGGTACGGCAAGCTCAAGACCGTGCTTCAGATCTGCGCCATCATCCCGCTCATCCTGAATTACCCCTTCTTCGGAATCAACCTGCATCTCATCGGCCTCATCTTCCTGTATCTCAGTATGTTCATGGCCCTCTATTCGTGCTATAACTACTGCCGCAAGTTCATTTTTGCGTTCAGGGAAATCCACGCCGGCGAAACAGACGGCGGGGGGAACGGTACCGGGTTGAATTAATGGAACAGAGTATTCTTCTGCGCGCGAGGCTGAAGAACTGCCTGACGACTATTCTGGATATGGAGGAGGACTTCCACTCCCGCGGTCTGGATACTGTTCTGCGCGGGGAACTGGATTTTCTGAAGAAGTACATGGACCGGGTCGAAACCCTGTCCCTGGATGAAAGCAAGGTTGAGAGGCTTGAGTCGGTAACGGCCCGGATCCTCTCCGAATTTGACGCGGATGGCCCGCTCAGCGCGAGCCGCAAACAGGTACTGCAGTAAACATGTTCTGGCGTGTCTTTCTTCTCTGTTCGTTCAGCGTGTGCAACCTCGTACTCCTGTACCGCATGATCTGGGGTCCCACGGGACTCGTGGATTATAGCGATCTGCGCTCCGAGTACGCGGAAATCCAGCGGCAGGATGCCGCCCTGGACGCGGAGAACCTCAGCCTGAGCCGTGAAATCCGGCTTCTGCAGACCGATCAGAAATACGTTGAGAAAATGATCCGCCAGCGCTTACACTACCTGCGCGACAATGAGATCCTGTATCTCTTTGATGCCGCGCCCAAATCCGGAGCAAGTTCCCATGACTGAAAAGATTGAATGGTATAAGGAAGTCCTCGACCTCGAGCCGAACTCGAAGATTTTCTTTCCCCTTGCAAAAATGCTGGAAAAGGAAGGGGAGCTCGAGGAAGCCCGCCGCGTGCTCGCCGAGGGGGTTTCCCGTCACGAGGAGTTCCTCGAGGCGCGGCTCTTCTATATCTCCGTCCTGAGCCGTCTCGGCATGGACGCGGAATGCCAGCGCCAGGTGAGGATTCTCGCCTCGCTCCTGACGCGCTACCAGGAATTCTGGTCCGCCTGGTCGGCCAGCACCAGCGCTGACGGCCGCACGGACGCCTCCCTGGCCCTGCGCCTTCTCAGAATTTCGTTCGCCAGGCCCGGCGTCTCCTTCTCGGAGATTTTCGCCCGCGGCCTGGAAAGCCTGGAGCAGGACATGGCCGGACACTCCCCGATCGTGCCGGAGGAGGAGACAGCCGCGCGCCCCGAATGGGAGCCTGAGGGCACAGAATCCGTGCAGAGTGCGGATGCCGCTGAACCTGCGCCCGCAGCCGTATCCGTTCCGGAGCCGGTTTCCGCTGCCGATCCCGAAGCCGCCGGCGCCGCGGAACCTGAAAGCGCTGTCAGTGAGGAACCTGAAACTGCCGCCGGATCGGAGAGCGAATCAGGGGAAGAACCTGAAGAACTGCTTGAAGACGAGGATATGGACGAGGCCGTGCCGGCCGGGGGAGCCTCCTCTCTCCGCACGCGTTCCTATGCCGAGGTTCTGGCGGAGCAGGGCGACTACGATACGGCCCTGTCTATTTACAGTGAACTCGCCGCCTCCGCCGCTCCCGCTGACCGCGAGGCCGACGAGAAGCGCGTCGCCGAACTGAAGCGGCTGAAGCAGGCCTCACAGGCCGGCCGTCAGCCCCAGAACGATGAGACTGTGACGCCGGAACCGAAAAACGACCCAGACCCGAAAATGATCAGCCTGATTGATGCCCTTGCCAGACGCTGTGACGCAAGGGCCCGCAGCTAAGGGAGCTTGATTTTGCCAATACATTTCAAACAGGGGCTGTGTGTTTCCTGCCTTGTGGCCGCTCTGGTCATGGGAGCCGGATGTTCCCGGTATCAGCCCGTCAAGAACGTGTGGAAAGGAACGAAGGGCCTCTGGTACGAATACGTCAGCCAGCCGGCCTCCATCAACTACGATGATAAGGGTGAGCTCACCGAGCGCGACCAGATCTTCACGAAGGGTATGATGGGCATTGACACCCAGCTTCACAGGCTGGAGCGCCTCATGGCCAACGCGGACAAGCCGCCGACGCGCGCATGGATGGACAACTTCTTCAAGGAAGTTCCCTGGGTTGACGGCTTCGCCGGCGTCAAGTCCGACGGTTCCATTCTCGGACAGGAAACGATGCCCGGCAAAACACCGAAAGAGCTCGACTTCAACTCCATCCTCTACGAGGACAAGAAGCAGAGCACCCGAGCCCTCCGCTGCGACGTGCAGCAGACGCCCGAAGGTCCCGAGGTTATGGTGGCCATGCCGCTTTACGACGGCATCGACTTCCTCGGCTGCGTCGTGGCCTACTTCAATATGGAACACCTCGCGAAGAGCGTGAAGACCCCGAACGATATCGTGGTGCTTTCGCCCCAGGCCCTGCTCTGGCCCGGGCGCTACGCTTTCGCTTCCACACCGCTCGCCGGGGTGGACTGGAACGAGCACGCGGCCAAGGCCACGTACGGCACCTGTTCCAACGCCTCAGGCACCTTTGCCTATCAGGTCCGCTGGCTTGGCAACGTTCCGCTTATTTTCGGTGTGGTTGATTCCGGTTCCTTCCCGGACGGCGACGGCAAAACGGCCCAGGGTCTCGCCTACTTCCCGAAGCATGAAAAGATGGCTCCCCCGCCGCAGCAGCCCAGATCGAAGGATCTCGGTGTGGCCAGCCTCATCCAGCCCACTGAGGAAGAGAAGAACGAAGCCGCGGCCGAGGCCGCCCAGGCGGAACAGCAGCGGCAGATGGAAGCCCAGCGCCAGCAGTATGAAGCCATGATGGCCCAGCGCAAGGCCCAGTACGAAGCCGCCATGGCCCAGCGCAAGAAGATGATCGAGGAGCGCCGCAGAGCCATAGCCCAGCGCCAGCGCCTCCTGCGTGAAGCCGCCCTTGCCGAGGCCATCGATTCCGTCGACGCCCAGCAGGATCAGAAGGAAGCCGCGCAGGATGCGGCTCAGGCCAGACAGCCCAGCCCCTTCGGCCCCAGAAAGGCCGCCGGAGCCGGGGACAAGCCTGCCGGACAGGCCTCTTCCAATAAGCCCGCGGCTGAGGAAACTCCCGCCGCCGCGCCTGCCGTCGAACCGCGCAGCACGCTGCCTGACGGACGTCCGAGCCCGTTCGGCCCGAAGAAGGCGGACAGCGCCTCCAAGGAGAAGGCCGCTCCGGCTGAGAAGCAGGAGCAGAAGGCTCCCGCCGCTTCATCCTCCACATCCTCTGAGGGAAGCCAGACTTCCGGTCAGAGTCAGGAAAACGCCAACACCCTGCCCGGCGGCCGCCCGAGTCCCTTCGGCCCCCGCAAGTAGCAGCGTTTCATACTATACGAGAACGGCCGCCGCCCGCCGGGCGGCGGCCCGCTGAGAGAGGTGCTCATATGGCCGACGTCACTGTTACCGAGTTCCTTCTGTACCATCAGAAACAGTCCCCCCATGCCACCGGTGAATTCACCGGTCTTCTGTACGATCTGATCATCTCAGGCAAAACCATAGCCCGCCGCATCGCCAAGGCCGGCCTGCTCGATATCCTGGGCGGCACCGGCGTGGTCAACGTGCAGGGCGAGAGCCAGCAGAAGATCGACGATCTCGCCAACAGCATCCTGATCTACAGGATGACGCGCTCGGGAGCCGTGTGCGCCATGTCCAGCGAGGAAAACCCCGACCTCATACGCGTGGGGTCCGAGTTCAAGCGCGGCAACTACATCATGATCTTCGATCCGCTTGACGGTTCCTCCAACATGGACGTCAACGTGAACATCGGCACCATCTTCTCCATCTACCGCCGCCCCGAGGGCAGCACAGGTGAAGTAAAGCTTGAAGAAGTGCTCAGGAAGGGCGTCGAGCAGGTGGCCGCAGGCTACTTCCTCTACGGTCCCTCCTGCATGCTCGTGCTCTCCACTGGCAGCGGCGTGCACGGCTTCACCCTTGACCCCGGCGTGGGCGAGTTCCTTCTCTCCCATCCCAACATGCGCATCCCCGAGCAGGGCTACATCTATTCCTGCAACGAAGGATACCGCCAGAAGTGGGGCAAGGCCGCCTACGATGCCGTGGAGTATTTCCACACGGCCAAATCCAGCAAGGGCAGCAATTACTCCTCCCGCTATGTGGGCTCTCTCGTGGCCGATTTCCACCGCACGCTCATCTACGGCGGCCTCTACATGTATCCCGAATACAAGGATCGCCCCGAAGGCAAGCTGCGCCTCATGTGCGAGGCCAACCCCCTGTCCTTCCTGTGCGAGCAGGCCGGCGGCGCGGCGACTGACGGCCACATGCGCATTCTGGAGAAGCAGCCTACCGCGCTTCACTGCCGCACGCCTCTCTTCATCGGTTCGAAGAAAGATGTCGAGGCCGTGAACCGCATATACGCGGAGAACAACGGGTAGCAGGCGGCAGATGCTGGTTCTTGGCATAGAAAGTTCCTGCGACGAGACGGCGCTGGCCCTGGTACGGGACGGCGCCCTCTCTGACGCCGTGCTGGCGAGCCAGGCGGACATGCACGCCCTTTTCGGCGGCGTGGTGCCTGAGCTCGCGAGCCGTGAGCACTGCCGGTTCATCGGCCCGCTCTTTGACGAACTCATGCGCCGGACCGGAATGCGGCCCGCTGATATCGACGTTGTGGCCGTCTCGAGGGGCCCCGGCCTCCTCGGGAGCCTCCTCGTGGGCACGGCCTTCGCCAAGGGGCTCTGCCTCGGTACGGGCGCGCGTCTTCTGGGCGTGAACCATCTCATGGGGCATCTGCTCGCAGCCGGACTTTCAGAAAAGCTTGAATTTCCCGCGCTGGGGCTTCTTGTCTCCGGCGGCCATACGAATATTTACTATTTCGGGAGCGCGGTGAAGGCTCTCCAGCTCGGGCGCACCATCGATGACGCTGCCGGCGAGGCCTTCGACAAGACCGGGAAGATCCTCGGCCTGGCTTATCCCGGCGGGCGCCTTCTCGACACCCTGGCCCGCAGGGGCAGGGCGGACGCGAAGCTTTTCCCCCGTCCCTATCTCGACAACGACAATCTCGATTTCAGTTTCAGCGGCCTCAAGACGGCTGTGTCCCTGTACGTGAAGGAGCACTTTGCCGATGAGCCCTGGCCGCATCCCCTGCAGAATCCGGACGACGCTCCGCAGGGTCTCTGCGACCTCTGCGCCTCCTTCAACCTGGCCGTGGTGGACACGCTGCTTGCCAAGGTACGGCGGGCCATGAAGCGCTACCCCGGCGTGAGGAACCTGATCATGGCCGGCGGTGTCGCGGCCAACAGCCTTCTCAGGGAACGCGTCACGGAACTCATGGAGAGAGCAGGGGGAAAGGCGTTTATGCCGCCGCTCTCCCTCTGCACTGACAACGCTGCCATGATAGCCTACGCGGGCTGGCTTTACGCCAGCGAGGGCTTCTGCCATGACCTTTCCATGGAGACCATCCCGCGCGGCAGGCCCATTCCCGACGATTATCTGCACGTCCCGCTCTGATTCGGCTTGCCTTGACAGAGACAAGGGGCGTACCTATTTACAAAGAGCGAAAAAATTCCAACCGTCCGGGGCCCTCCCTGGAAAAGGAGAACGATATGGCTGAACAAGTTAGCGATTCCACTTTCGAGGCTTCTGTCCTGAAATCCGATCTTCCCGTTATGGTCGACTTCTGGGCTCCCTGGTGCGGACCCTGCAGGGCCATGGGTCCCATCGTCGACGAGTGCGCCGAGGAATATGCCGGCAAGCTGAAGGTCTTCAAGATGAACGTGGACGAGAATCCCGCCACTCCGGCCAGATTCGGTATCCGCGCTATCCCCACGCTGATCATCTTCAAGGATGGCAACGCCGTTGAGCAGCATACCGGCTCCATGCCCAAGGATCAGCTCAGGCAGCTCATCGATTCCAAGGCTTTCTAATATGAAAATCTATGACGCAGCTGTCATAGGTGCAGGGCCCGCGGGTATCACCGCGGCCCTGTATCTCGTCCGCTCCGGACGCTCCGTTATCCTTTTTGAGAAGCTGACTCCCGGCGGCCAGGTTCTTCTGACGGACAGCCTGGAGAATTATCCTGGCTTTCCGAAGGGAGTAAAGGGCTGGGAGCTCGCTGACGCCTTCGCCGCCCATCTCGAGGGGCAGCCGGTGGACCGCTCCACAGCGACCGTCACCGCCGTGACGGGAAGCGCCGGAAACTTCACCCTGAAGACCTCTGACGGCGACATTAACGCCAGAACGGTCATCGCCGCCTCAGGCGCCACGCACCGCAGGCTCGGCGTGAAGGATGAGGACAGGCTGCTGGGTCATGGTGTTTCCTACTGTGCCGTCTGTGACGGCAACTTTTTCCGCGGCATGCCCGTGGCCGTTGTCGGCGGCGGCAATTCGGCTCTGGAAGAATCTCTTTATCTTGCGAGAATCTGTTCCAGGGTCTACCTCATTCACAGGCGCGACGCCTTCAGGGGTGCCGCGATCCACGAGAAGAGGGTCAGGGAGACAGGCAACATCGAACTCGTGCTCTCCAGTGTGGTGGACAGTCTCAACGGTGACGACAACCTGAAGTCCGTTACCGTGCGCAGCGTGACCACCGGTGAGAAGCGTGACATCGACGTTGACGGCATCTTCATCTTCGTCGGCAATATCCCCAACTCTGACTGTCTGCCCGAAGCCTGCCAGCGCGACAAGGGCGGCTTCCTCGTCACCGATACGGAGATGAGGACGACCGTGCCCGGCATTTTCGCGGCCGGCGACATACGCTCCAAATTATGCCGTCAGGTGGTGACTGCCGCCGGCGATGGCGCAACAGCCGCTCACGCGGCTTCCTTACTGCTGGACGAACTCCATGCCTAAACATCTGCTTCGCAATCTTCTTCTGGCGGTCACCCTGGTCACTGCCTCCGGCTGCGGCATCATCGATATGATCTACCTGCCGCCGGCCGAGGACACGGCCCAGGAAATCTTCGAGGCCGCCAACGACGCCATGGCCGATCACAATTACGTCCGCGCCGTGCAGCTTTACAACAAGCTGAAGGACGCCTATCCCTTCAGTCCCTACACGGTGGACGCCGAGCTTTCCCTGGGTGACGCCTATTACCTCGACGAGGAATACGCGCTGGCCGCGGAGAACTACAAGGACTTCGAGTCCTTCCACCCCCGCCACAAGGCCATCCCCTACGTGCTTTACCAGATCGGCATGTCGCTCATGAAGCAGTTCCAGTCCATCGACCGTCCCACCACGGAACTCGACGAGGCCGTTTCGTACTTCGAGCGGGTGATCCAGCAGTATCCCGGCACGCCGTACGCCGAGGGCGCGAAGAAGAATATCGGCATCTGCCGCAAAAATATGGCAGAGCATGAGCTCTACATCGCCGACATGTTCTGGCACATGGAAAAGTACGGTTCCGCCTGGCGCCGTTATGAGTACATCGCCAAGAATTACGCCGATGTGCCTGATGTGGCCGAACACGCCAGGACGAAGTCCGCTGCCGCCTATCACGAGTACACCGTGCAGGAAAACGAGCAGCGCCGTCAGGCCCGCGAGGGATCCTGGCACGACTGGTTCAAGTGGCTCTAGGCCGCTTCTGAAATCCTGATATACAATGCAGGCAGGCCGGATAGGGAAACTTCCCTTTCCGGCCTGCTTTTTTACGCCTGCCAGGGGTACGGGCAGGTTCTGGGAATCAGCCAGTGGAAGTATCCCACCCGGCCGGCTCCCGGAAACGGAAGCAGCCTTGCCGGGAACTCTGCGCATTTCCTGTGCAGAGATAGCAGACAGCTCCAGGGGGGGATCCCCCTGATGGGAAAATCAGTCAGAAAACCACAGGCAGAATGACCGGGATGTCAATGGCCTGTGGGATTGTTGGGGAGCGGAAATAGTGATACCCTGAAGATCTGTGAGCCTGCTGGGGCTGCAGCTGGCATAACCCGGCAGAAAAGCTTCAGCTCATCACAAGACAGGATCGGGGGAGGATCGATACGTTCTCCCTCTTTTTTTGACGGTGCTGTCTTCCTTCACCCGGAAGGGGGACGGCATCTCCGGAGGAAGTTACCATGGCAGCCGACGCGCAGAGCGCGGATATCGAAAAACTCAAGAAACGGGCCGCTCTCATGAGCCTTCTGGCGGCCGTTTTCCTGACCTCTTTCAAGCTGGTCATCGGCCTGTATACCAACTCGCTGGCCATTTTGTCAGAGGCCCTGCACAGCGGCCTTGACCTTCTGGCGGCCATCATGACCTTCTACGCCATCCGCATTTCCTCCATGCCCGCGGACAGGCGCCATCCCTATGGCCACGGCAAGGTGGAGAACCTGTCGGCTCTCGGCGAGACCATACTGCTCTTCGTGGTCTGTATTTATGTCGGTTTTGAAGGCACGAACCGCCTTCTGAGTCATTCCTCGCCTGTCATGCCCTCGCTCTGGGGCGTCGCGGTCATGGCCGTGTCCATGGCTGTTGACATCAACCGCGTACGCGTGCTGAGGAAGGCCGCGAAGCAGGCCAACAGCCAGGCGCTCGCGGCTGACGCCCTGCATTTCGCCACGGATATCCTGGCTTCGGCTACGGTCTTCGTGGGCGTTCTCGCCGTGTGGCTCGCGGATTTTCTGAATCTTCCGCCCCAGGTCAGGCACATTGTAAACCAGGCCGATACCGTGGCCGCCCTTATCGTGGCCGTCATCATCTTCAAGGTCAGCCTGACCATGTGTCGCAGCGCGGTCGATTACCTCATGGACTCCGGCTCGGAAGAGGTGGAGAAGAGCATCGAGGAGAAGGTTCAGCTCGTGCGCGGCGTCAATTCCGTGGGGCGTCTCAGGATGCGCTCCGCCGGTCCCCACTATTTCGTGGACCTCTGCGTTGGCGTGGATCCGCAGATGCGTGTCTGCGAGGGGCACCGCATCGCCCATGACGTGGAGAGCTCCGTGTGCGCCATCCTGCCCGGCGCGGATGTGACCGTACATGTGGATCCCTGCTACGTTTCCCGGGAGGGCGAAAGCCCCATCGACATCATGCTGCGCCTTGCGCAGGATCAGGGCCTCTCGGCGCACGATTTTCATACGCTGACTCTGTCAGACGGAGGGCTGCGCGTCGAGGTCATCCTCGAGTTCGACAGCCGGACCTCCTTCAGCGTGGCGTACGAGCGGGCACGCAATTATGAGTCCGCGGTGCGCAGGCGCATCCCCGGCCTTGAGATCGTCACGCACATTGAGCCCATGGTGGAAGAACTGCCCTCGCGCGCCTATACGCCTGAGGAAAATCCGCTGGCCCGCCTCGCCTGGGAACAGGTGCAGCAGGTTACGGCCGCGCATCCTCTCGTCTCGAAACCGCATAACTTCAAGTTCTACATGCAGCCCAAGGTCGGGGTCAGCATCAGCTTCCACTGCGCCATGGAAGGCATCCTCAGCGTGGGCGCCGTGCACGAGGAAACCGTGCATCTTGAGCAGGAGCTCAGGGAGGCGCTTCCCGTGCTCGGCCGCGTCACCGTGCACGTGGAGCCGCCGTCGCACAAGCTCGGCACGGACGGGAGCCGCGGAAAAGAGCAGACGGAATAGAAAAAGGCGCCTTCTCCGGAAAGGAGGCGCCTCTGGGGTGCTTTCACCGGGGGAGCGCGCTAGTTTTCGCTGTCCCCGGGAAGAACCTTCTCCGGCTCAGGCGTGTTTCCGTCATCGACGGCGATGTCCATCTCCCGGAGTATGGCCCGCCAGAGGTTTCTGAGGCCCGTCTTCTTTGCTGACGAGGTGGGCAGAGGCCTCACGCCCAGAATTTTCTCCCACTCGTTCTGACGCAGGGAGATGTCGCGCTGGCGGCATTTGTCCGCCTTGGTGAGTACGGGCAGGATGTGCAGTCCGATGCTCTTCGCGTAGCCCGCGAGCTGCAGGTCAAGCTTCTGGGGCTCGAGACGCGAATCGATGAGCAGGATGAGGGAGCGGAGCTGTTGGCATTCCTTCAGGTAACGCTCGAGAAGCCTGGCCCATTCCTCGCGCTCGGCGTGGCCGGCCCTGGCGTAGCCGTAGCCCGGCAGGTCCACAAGACAGAAGTCGTAGGGGCTCACGCGGTAATAGTTGACGGAGCGCGTTTTGCCGGGGGTGGCGCTGACCTTCGCGAGGGCGCGCCGTCTCGCGAGCGCGTTGATGAGGGAGGACTTTCCCACGTTGGAGCGGCCGGCGAGGGCTATCTGCGGGACATTTCTGTGAATGAGCTGGTCTATGGTATAGGCCGTGGCTTCAAGGATGAGTTCAGGTTCCTGCATGGTATCCTCCGGGTTATCTGGCTTGACAGTGTCTTGCTTTCCGTTAAATTAATTAACTCAATTTGTCACGGGCCCCCCGCTGTTGGCAGGGGGAAATTTTTTTCTGGAGGAACCAGGCATGTATTCTACCACCGATTTCCGCAAAGGCCTCAAGATTGAGGTCGAGGGCACTCCCTACGAAATCATCGAATTCCAGCACTTCAAGCCCGGCAAGGGCGGCGCCATGGTGCGCACGAAGCTGCGCAACATTCTGACCGGCCGCGTCGAGGCCATCACCTTCCGCTCCGGCGACAAGGTCGGCAAACCTGATATCGAGACCCGCGATATGCAGTACCTGTATAAGGACGGCGAGGATCTGGTCTTCATGGATATGACCACCTACGAGCAGATTCAGATGCCCGCTGCCTCCACCGCCGGCAAGTCCGATTTCCTCAAGGACGGCCAGGAATGCCGCGTCATGCTCTACCAGGGACGTCCTCTCGACATCGACATCCCCATGTCCGTCGTGCTTGAGGTGACCGACACCGAACCCGGCGCCAAGGGCGACACCGTGAGCAACGTGACCAAGGCCGCCACCCTCGAGTCCGGCGCCGTGATCCAGGTTCCGATCTTCGTCAACGTGGGTGATCGCGTGAAGGTCAACACCGGCACGAAGGAATACTTGGGCCGCGAATAGTATGTTCGACGGGAGCAGAGAAGGATCCGCCGGGTTCGGGAGGGAAGTCTTCGGGCTTTTCCTCCTGTTCTGGACACTGCTGATCCTGTTGAGCCTCTTCACGTACGATCCCGCTGACCCGAGCCTCAATCACGCGGTGAGCGGCGATCCCGCCATCGTGAACAAGGCTGGTCTTTTCGGCGCGTACACGGCAGGGCTCCTGAACGATATTTTCGGTTCCGCGTCCTTCTTTCTGCCCCTTGCCCTGGGCGGTGTGGGCGTTTCCTTCATCTCCCGAGGGTTTCATATCACGTGGATCCGCTGGATCGGGTTCACGCTGCTTTCTCTCTGCCTGCTCGCCGTCTGCGCTTCCTGGGATATCCCTGTGGGGGATCTCCGGGGAGGCGGCGTGGCGGGGTGGGGCCTGACCCACTATCTCACGCTCTTTCTCTCGCCTTTCGGTTCGACCCTGCTGTGGATCCTCGCCTTTCTCGTGGGCATGCAGATGTGTTTCGGGCTTTCCTGGAAGAAAGTCTGCCAGGAGGCGGGAAACCGCTGCTCCAGCATGGCGGCTGACTACGCGAAGCACCATCCCGCTTCCGGGAAGAAGGGCGCTTCCGCTCCTTCCGCAGGAGACAGCGATCTCGAAGCCGACGAGGATATGGACAGGCGTTATGAGGGCCGGAGCCGCCCTTTCGCCCTGGTCCGGCAGACGGGTCTCGCGGCCCTCTCCCTGATGAGCAGGGCGGCCTCAGCGCTCGGGAATATCCGTTCCGCCCGCGAACCGATGCCGGACGTCGACACGGCCCCCTCAGACCAGGCTCCTGCGGCAGGGAAAAAAGCGGCTCGCAGGCCGGGCAGGAAGGGCCTGCGTATTGACGACGAGGATATTCCCTTCGCGGCGGATGACGGAGGCGTTCCCATGGACCGCTCCTTCGCCGAGGAGTACGCCAAGCTTCACCCGGAGTCAGCCTTTTCTCCCGGGGACGGGGAGGATGAAGAAGCCGGCGCCGCCCCGGCAAAGGCCGCCGTGCGTCTCAGCCCGGAACTTGCGCCCGCTCCCGGGCCGGAGCCCAAACCTGAGCCAGAACCTGAAGCAGAACCTGAAGAAGCCATTCAGCCCGTTCTGCAGCCGGCTCCGGCTGCGGAACCCGAACCGGTTTCCTTCCCGAAGACGGAGCCCGAGCCCCGTTCGCTTTTCGAGGCCGCCGGCGTCGAGCCTCCGGCAAAGAAACCGGAGCCTGCGAAGCAGCAGGCAAAGCCGAAACGCTACAAATTTCCGCCTCTGGAGCTTCTGCGCCAGCCGCAGCCTTCCGCTGCCGCGAACACCGAGGACATCGCCGAGCGCGGTCAGGCGCTCATGGGCTGTCTCAGGGATTTCAATATTCAGGCCGAACTCGTGCACGCGACACCGGGCCCTGTGGTTACCACGTATATGGTGCGCCCGGCGCGCGGCGTTTCCGTGCGCGTCTTCAACCGCCACGCTGACGACATTGCCCGCTCGCTCATGGCCGTTTCGGTCTTCGTGCAGGCGCCCGTGCCCGGCACGGATACGGTCGGTATCGTCATCCCCAACCACAACCGCGAGATCGTCAATTTCCGTGAGATAGCCTCCACCGAGACCTTCCGCGAGGCGAGCCGCAAAATGGCCCTGCCGCTCATCGTCGGCAAGGACACCACGGGCAGGCCGTACATCGCGGATCTCGCGAAAATGCCGCACCTCCTTGTGGCCGGCGCCACGGGTCAGGGCAAGTCCGTGTGCCTCAACGCCATGCTGACGAGCCTTCTCCTCGAGAAGACCCCTGATGAACTCAAGCTTCTTCTCGTCGACCCGAAGCGCGTGGAAATGGGGATGTATGAGGACGAGAGCCATCTCGTTCATCCCGTCGTCAAGGAAGTGCAGGACGCCAAGAACGCTCTCAACTGGGCCGTGCACGAGATGGACGAGCGCTACACGCGCATGTCGAGGCTCAACACCAAGAACATTACGGGCTACAACCAGAGGCTAGCGGCCCTTCAGGGGAAACTTCCTCCGGATCTCGCGGATCTCGAGCCCATGCCCTATATCGCCATCGTCATCGACGAGCTCGCTGACCTCATGCTGCAGTGCCGCAAGGACGTGGAACCCTGCATCATCCGTCTCGCTCAGCTGGCCCGCGCCTGCGGCATCCATATGATCATCGCCACCCAGCGCCCCAGCGTGGACGTGGTGACAGGCCTCATCAAGGCCAACTTCCCGTGCCGTATCTGCTTCCGCGTCTCCTCTCGTCAGGACTCCATGACCACGCTTGGCACATCAGGCGCGGAAAAGCTTCTCGGCAACGGCGACATGTTCTACAATCCCAACGGCGGCCAGCTCACCCGCCTGCACGGTCCTTTCCTGCGGGACGAGGAAGTGCAGGCCGTGGTGGATTACTGGAAGAAGCAGGCGAAGCCCGAGTACGGCGTGGATTTCTCCACCTGGGGCATGGATGAGGCGGGTGACGGTTCCCTGTCCGGGTCCGGCAGGCAGATCGATGACAGCGATCCCCTTTACCGCGAGATCCTGTCGTTTATTCAGGAGCAGGGGCATGTTTCCACCTCACTCCTGCAGCGCCGCTTCAACATCGGCTTCAACAAGGCCGCCCGCTATATGGATCAGCTCGACCGCGATGGTCTGGTGGGACCCGCTCCCGGAGCGGGCAAGCCGCGTCCCGTTATCATGCACTAGCTTTTCCGGCCCGCCGCTTCTGACGGGCCTTACGGCGTCACAAACAGTTTAGTTAGGGAGGAGCGCTCATCATGCGCCGAATTCTTCTTCCTCTCCTGGCCCTTGTCATGGGCCTTTCCCTCGTAAACGTGGCACCTGCCGCGGCCGGGGATATCGCCTCGACCATCAGGGACCGCTACGCGTCTCTCAATACGTTCCAGGCGGAGTTCACCCAGTACCTGAAACACCGCGAGAGCGGCCAGCAGGAAAAGCGCCAGGGCACGCTTATCTTCAAAAAGCCCCTGCTCGTGAACTGGCAGACCAGAGCGCCGCACGCGGAGAGCCTTATTATTTCCGCGGACGAAATCTGGGATTACCTGCCCGAGGAAAAGGTGGCTTACCGTTATCCCCACAGCCTCGTGGACGACTCCAGGAGCCTCATCCAGATCGTTACCGGGCAGGCCCTGCTTTCCAAGGATTTTGACGTGAAGGACGGCGGCACGCAGGGCGCCCTGCAGATCCTGCGCCTCTATCCCAAAAATCCCTCGCCCCAGATGATTCAGGCCGATCTCTACGTGGATCCGGTCAAGGGATATATCCAGAGGGCCGAGATCATCGACTTTTACGGCAACAGCAATGACGTGCGTTTTACGTCTTTCATTCCTGACGCCGATGTTTCTTCTTCGAGCTTCAGATTTAAGGCGCCCAGCGGCGTCGACGTTGAGGACAAGAGCAAACCCGATCAGGGCGGCAGCCGTCTCCTCAATTAGAACAGGAATATAAGAAGCCCCGGCCCGCGCCGCGGGCGGGGAAAAAAGAGCCTCCCGGAGAATATCCGGGAGGCTCTTTTCATTTACGCGGAAGGGAAGAGGCGCTTACTTTTTGGGCGCGCTCTCCTCGTATTCTTTTCTGAGCTCCGCGATGAGTTCATGCACTGTGGTAATTTTATTGATGCGGTAGGCGTTGGAGCCGCAGAAGGCGAAACCCGTGCGCAGATTGCCCCGCATGGCGCTGACCAGGGCCAGGGCGATGCAGTAGGGCGACTTTTCCGGATCGCAGGTCTTCACGCAGTGGTAGGTGCACTTGAAGGGTTTCTTCTTTCCTTCCCTGGCCGCTTCGATAAAGGCGTTGTCGATGGCCCGTCCAGGCATGCCCACCGGGCTGTGGATGATGGTGATGTCCTCGGGCTTTGCGCTGATGTAGGCTTCCTTGAAACGCACGTCCGCATCGCATTCCTCAGTAGCCACGAAACGGGTGGCCATCTGCACGCCGGAGGCGCCGAGGCTCAGGATGCGGCGGATGTCGGCGCCGGTGAACACGCCGCCGCCAGCGATGACTGGCACATTGTGGCCGCTTTTGTCCTCGAGTTCCTTCGCCACTTCCACAACCGGCGGAACGATCTCATCGAGGGAAAAAGCCCGGTCCGTGATTTCATTTTCTTTAAAACCGAGGTGTCCGCCGGCCATGGGCCCCTCAACCACGAAACCGTCCGGCACGTAATTGAAATGGCGCATCCATTTTTTGGCCAGAATGGAGGCGGCCCTGGCGGATGACACGATGGGGATGAGCTTTGTCTTGAATTCTTCCTTCTTCTCTTCGCAGAGTTCCAGAAGATGACGGGGCAGATCCGTGGGCAGGCCGGCACCAGAGAAGATGACGTCGGCGCGGTTCGTGATGGCCGTGCGGACCAGATCCCTGAAACTTGTCAGGGCGACCATGATGTTCACGCCGATTATGCCTTTGGTCTTTTCGCGGGCTTTCTTTATTTCGCGGGCTAGGGCGCGGATATTGGCTCCGAGCGGGTCTTTGGTCACGTCAGGCTCGAGCATGCCGATCATGGCGCCGGCTATAACGCCGATGCCGCCTTCGTTGGCCACGGCAGAGGCCAGGCCGGACAGGGATATGCCAACGCCCATGCCGCCCTGAACAATGGGCGTCGTGGCGGTGAGATCTCCGATTTTAAGCGCAGGAAACATGCGTTTCTCCTTGTATGGGGAACGGGCTTTATGACCGTTCCGTGGGCCGCTCCGGAGGCTAATACCGGGCAGCTGAAATTTGTCCGGCTATCCGGCTTCCGCGATGCTCTGAAGCACGCGGGCGCGGGCTTCGCCGTAAGGACCGCCTGCGGGCAGGGCCTCGACGAGGCGTTTCGCGTGCCCGTCCCGGGCAAAGCGCTTTCTGGAGGCGTCAAAGTGCATACCGTAAATCCAGGTGCCGAGCAGGAGCCGGAAGTCGTTGACGCTCGTGAGATCGTCATAACTGGCCACTTCACCCCTGAGGGCGCAGCCGATGACTTTCTGCGAGAAGCGTGAGGGATCGTCGGGCTGGTTCAGCACGACGGTCCGGGGGCAGTCCCCGCTGCCGGAAAGTTCCTCGTCCATGACACGCAGGATATCGAGCTTGTCCGCGTCGCGCACAAGGCGCGCTGTCACGCGCACGTCGGAAGGAAGGTCTTCGGGAAGGCGGTAGACGTTATGCAGGCGTACGGCGCCAAGCACGGCGCGGGCCACATAGGCCTCTTTCGTGAGAAGGCCGTATTTTTCGATGAGAAAGGCGCTGAGTTCGGCGTGGTTCACGGAGTCCCTGTCGCGGAACGTACCGAAGAGGCGGTACTGCTCGAACCGCCCCAGATCGTGGTACTGGGCGGCCAGGAGGCAGGCGCGGGCCATGGGCGGGGGAAAGTCTTCGCTTTCCGTGATCCCGCGGGCGGCTGCGGTCACGAGCTCAGTGTGCCTGAGCTTGAGAGACATGGGGGAGGGATCGCGTTCGCAGAGAGAACGCTCGTACGAGGCGTATTTCGCAAACCACGCCTCATGAGCGGATATATCGGTAATGCTCCCCTCAGGCGCCGGAAGAGGCGTAATGGAGGGGGGGGAAAGCCTGTTGGCGATTTCAGAGTCGATCATGCTTTATACATAGCCTAACGGGCCGTGCATGGCAAGACCCGTGCCGGACGGGAACGCTTCCGTTCAGAAAGCCGTTCCTTTTGTCCGTTTTTGTAAATAAAACGTATTTTATGTATAATATTTGTCGTTTTGTGAATAAACTTTTGAGGGTATGAAGCGTATCATTTCTGCAACTGAGCAGGGGTTACAGAAATTTTTTCCTGCGGACAGGAGCTCTCCATATGAACAGGAACGGAACAGGACAGCGCTATACCTTTCACAACGTTATCTGGCGTGCTTTTCAGGCCGCCGGACTTTCCCGCAGGGACATCGCCCTGCAGGCCGGACTCTCCGCCGAGGTGGCGACCGGGCAGATGGTGACCTGCAGGCAGTTTTTCGCCATCTGGGATGCCATATCCAGCCTGAGCGGGGATCTCGGCATCGGGTTCCGCGTCGGCAAGATGGCCGGCGAGCCCTCGGATAATCCCGCCGTCTACGCGCTCCTGCCGGCCCCGTTCGCGTCAGCCATACACGCCGGCAACTTCGTGGAAGCGGTCCAGCGCATCGCCCGCATCAAGTCTCTCTGCGCCCCCGAGGATATGTGTGTGGAAGACCCCGGGGACAGAGTTGTCGTTTCCCTGAAGCCCCACTGTATCGGGGAAACGGGGCCGGACATCCCTGACTCTCTTGTGGACGCCTCTTTTTACGCAATGCTCCTCCTCCTGCGCCGCGGCACGGGCAGAGAATGTAATCCCCGTGCCGTGGCGCTCCGCCGCACCACGGGAAACGAGAAGTTTTATGAAGGTTATTACGGCTGTCCTGTGACCTGCTCCGCGCCCCTGGACGTCATCACCTTCTCGCGTGAGGACGCGTACGCGCCGTTCGCGGACTACAATAAAGAGCTCTTCGAGCTTCTTACCCGCAGCAGCTGCGCGAACGGTAAGAGCGAGGCCTTTCTCTCCCAGGTCGGCTGGATGGTCGAACGCCATCTCTCGGGCGGCCGTCCAAGCCTCGATGAGGTGGCAGCGGAAATGGGTATGGGGCGGCGTTCCTTCCAGCGCATGCTGAGCGCGGCCGGCACCACATTCCATAAAATTGTCGCCGGGAAGCGGAGACTTCTTGCGCGGGAGTATCTGAAGGATCCGGCTCTCAGCCTTGGCGAGATAAGCTGCCTTCTGGGATTCGATGATCAGAATTCCTTCTCCCGATCCTTCAGACAGTGGGAGGGGGTGTCCCCGAACTGCTGGCGCTCGCGGCACTGATTTTTCTCCTTCCCCTGTCGCCTCCTCCCCGTTCGTTCCCCCCGGAGAGGAGATGCCCGGGGCAGGGAGCCGCGCGTTTCCGTCGTGACACTGAGGCCCTGACCCGGGCCTTTCCGGTTTTGGGAAGGCTGTATACCGCTGCGTTTCAGCCTGCGCCGTGGATCCGCGCGTGGGAACCGCTCCGGATCGGTTTCAGTCCGGCTGTGAGAACAGAAGCGCTTTTCCCGGCCCTCCGGGGGAGGGCGCATCAGAAGTCCGGATCTGTGTTTCCCGGGATTCCGGCCCGGCTTCGGACTCCCCGGAGTCCGTTTTTTCTTTTTTTCCGGGGATGACGGGATGCCTTAATATGTGATATATGATAGAATGCTCGAAATTCTTCGACACCGTGTTTTAATATATCGTTTATGATGAACGGAAAGCGCTGTACGGGCGGGTAATCTCTGAATGCTCCGGAAATGAGTGGCAGAACTCGGGTTCGGAGCGGGGAAGGAGTGTATGAGAAGGGGAGAAGAACGCTATCTTATTGGTGAATTTTCATTCCAAGTGCAAGATGCTAGGCGGAGTTGCGGAGTTCTTCAG